>ERZ773169.1717-NODE-1717-length-18180-cov-12.699863_pt1 | contig 18180 bp, 23 predicted proteins | sample MGYA00580536_ERZ773169 | MGnify/ENA primary metagenome ERZ773169 (study PRJEB29015, sample SAMEA2737814) | human gut metagenome | biome: human gut; feature: human-associated habitat; material: faeces | place: China | collected 2012 ...
ACTGTAGTTACAAGGTTCAAGGAAAGGAACAATAATGAACACCGATAACAAGAGTGAGATTGCGGGCCGTGTTGTAGTGGAAGGTGCTGGGACTGCGAAAAAAGCTAGGCTTGATAATATGAGGTCAATTCTGTTGGATATGTATTTTATGGGTTTTGATGCGCGTGCGTATCGCGTGAGCGGGATAGTGACAGATATGAACGACCTTGGTTATGATGACTGGGCTAAGGTGCCTCAGAAGGTGCAAGCGCGTTTGATGTATGATAACTATAGGCTTGAGGATTAGGAGAAGCGAACTGAACGCCCTTATTGTTGGGGCATTCTTTTAAAAGGAAGGTTGATTATGTCAGTGATTGAATCGCGTATGAGCGATAAGCATTTTATAGGCGGTTCTAAGGTGAGTTCGAGCAAGAAGCGTGGTGGTCATCATAATAGGGGAGTCGCTGTTAATGATGATAGTATTTATGATTTTGTGAACTTGCGGTACCGGGATGATATTGAGCGGTTTCGACGTGGCGGTTGTCGCCGTAATGCCGGTTAAAAAATGCCCCCCTACATATAACGTAGGGGGCATGTATTGCGGGTTACTTGGCTGTGATGTTGATTTCCAGTTTGTCTAGTTTGTCGGTTACTGCTTTTTGTACTGCGGTTGCGATTGTTGTCGGGTCAGCGCCCATGCTTTTAGAGAGGGCTTCGATGGCTGTGGCTTGTGCGGCAAGCGTGGTTTTAAGTTCGGCGATATCGTAGCGTGTTTGGATTACTGAGTCAAAAATATTTCGACCGTCGAGACCTTTGGCGGTGTAGAGTGCCTCAGTGGCGCGGTCTTTGAGCTCGTTTCGCGTTTGGATTACCGAATCAAAAATGTTTCGGCCGTCGTTGCCCTTGGCTGTATAGAGAGCTTCGGTGACTTGTGCGGTTGTCATGTTTCCTCCTTCTTGTAGGATTTCGTTTGCTTTGTTAATGACGTAGTTTACGTCAAGTCCGTTGGGCGCTAGGTCGGGACATCCGGCGTGGTCGGTTCCGGGGACTTCGCGGTGTAGCCAGATGTTACCGTTGAGTCTGTCGTGCCATAGGTGGTCCCAGCCGTATCGCCGGGCAATGTCGGCGCAGAGTGCGGCTGATGCGTCCATGCATGCTTGTGTGCATGGGATTCCGGCCATTCCGCCTTCGTGTTCGATGCTGATGGTGCTGTTGTTGCTGGTGTAGTTGGCGTCAGACCATGAGCCGTTACTTTCGTTCACGTATTGATGGATGGTTCCGTTTCCGTCTATCCCGTAGTGGGCCGACGCTGCACTTCCAGATGATTGAAAAACGCTGTCTGTGCCGGTGAGTCGCCCTACCATGATGTGGAGGGTGATGTGGTCTACGTGGTATCCGTTACGTCCGTTGTAGTGGTTGGGTGAGCCTATCCATGCTATGCCATTCATTGCCTAATCTTCCTTAACGTTGTTTTCCTTTTTGTTGATGTTGAAAATATCGAGAATATTCGAGCTGGATAGTTCGGGGTTGATTTTCACGCAATTTTCCATGATTGAGGTGATTTCAATCAGGCAAATACCTGTGCATACGGGGATGAACACGGGTAGTTCAATCCCAAGATTGATGTAATCCGAACCGTATTCTACAATCAACGCGACACAGATTATAGCAAGGTAAGCGAATTTATGCCCGAGTCCCTGCCGCATTCTCTCGCTGGATAATTCGCCGTGCATAATCGCGTTAACAACGCCGGTCGCGTAATCGATGAGCACCAGCAGAAACACGATACCGATAACGATTAATTCATGGATTGGCATGAATATTCCTCACTTTCTTGTACCTGATTGCTGTAGCAAGCCGCCAAGTATCATACTGAACTCCGCTTTTATCTTGTTTTGCTGGAATTTAATAGCGTGCCTAACAGCATACTAAACTCTGATTTTGTTTGGGGGGTTTCGAATCGGACGCGGCCTACGCGATACGCCTCAATTAGTTTTTTGATGATATCATCTGACCTTTTTAACAGTATACATTTTTCATCAACTAGCCGATAGTCCAGTGTGTACCATTTTTGCTTTTTGGGTTGACGGCGTGCTATCTGCCATACCGTCGCGATTTTGCTATCATCTAGAATTTGGTAGACGGCAAACGAACCATATTCGCGTGTTTTTATTGATAAAACGTATCCCGCGCCGCTGAGGTTGCTTATGAGTGCGTTGCTGTTGTCGCGAAACGTGTTATCGATTGAGTATGCGGCGTAATCTGCGTCGAACTTGCTAAGGAATTGGCCGAACTTGCTTTTGGCGATTTTGGCGGAAAAACCGCCATAATCAGCGAGTTCCACCACAATGAAAGAGTCACAGTATCGTTGGTATTGAATCTTGTTATCAATCTGCGGTGTGACGTTGATATTGAACGCCGCAAAATACGGGTTGGCCAAACTCACAGCGTTCGAGCACATGATAAGCCTGACTCTATCGTGCCACCTGTCTACCGTGTTGTAAAACTCTTCAAGCGCTGTGACCTCTCCTCCAAGATAGCGCATGTTGTCTGGGAAAATCTCGTCAAACAGTATGGTGCGCACACGCGGATACGCCACCGATTTGACTTGTCCGGCTTGCGAGAGTGCAATAAAATAGCCTACGATATGCCATACTGATTTCTTTTTCCCGTTTTTGTCCGTTATCGCGTCTCTGTCATCAGCCCAATGGCATTCCGCCTGATTGCCGTTAACCCTAAAGTCCAACTCGGGGTAACTGTCTGCGATATCGTTGAAAAAAGTTCCCTTGTTTTTTTGTTCCTCGGCGGTACGGCGCAGATAGATGAATTGCCACCGTCGTTTCATCCAGTCATCTATCATGAGTTTTTTGCCGCCGTAGGTTTTGCCGAGACCGCGTGCGCCGATGATGAATATCCACGGCGCGTGATATGAAAGCACGCGCGTGTAATCATAATAATCATTCTCATTAAGAATTGTCATTCCATCAGCCATAACCATAGTATATCACATGTGGATAAGTGTATAATCCTGTGGATAACTAAAAGTTCGGTGGGGCACTAGCGCCGTCCCAGACAACTAGCAGATTATACACAGTCCGGTACCGGCTCGGGTATTGCCCGAAAACACCGTCATTAAGTAGATTATCTAATAAACCGCCCAATGTGGTTGCTTTCGGTAGAGCTTCGGCGTATGCCGGGCCTTGATGATATGCCGACGCCCATAGTATCTGCATTTTGATATCATCATACACGCGGGGATAGCTGTTGTAGTCCGCCTCGAACTGGTTGCGTTGCCCCTGATGTGACTCGGGACGTTGCGCCCATGTTTTGAACGCCGCCGATTCCGCAGACGTTAGAGGGCGTGCAAACGTCCCGCCATTGTCCATGAGTGCCGCTATCTCGGGGCATGTTTTGGCAAACGTCTCATAGCCTGTCGGGTCGGCGGTTTTCATTGCGTTCAAAACGTCCAATCGCCTGTCAAACGACCATTGCGCAATCCCGATGCCTTGCATGTTGGCTAATTCTACCGCGTCCCATTGCAGTGAGCTCTCCACCGTGCCGATACAGTAGAGCGCGTAACTGCCTTTGCCGTTGCCTGTAGAGGGCGTGGCTTGGCCGTCCGAGTCACTGGGCACTTTAACGCTGCCCTTGGCCGTCCATGTTTGGGCCGTGGCTTTGTAGAAAATCATAGTACCCGCGCCACTGTCGTTGTGGCGGTAATGATAAATGAGGTTGTCCCCTTGTTGTTGTATCCATACGTCACTGCTGGATGTGCTACCCGGGTTGTTCGAGCCGGTAGGGTTCGAGCCGTTGTCATTGTCGCCGCCGTCCGGTTTTTTGCGTGGGTGCAAATATCCGATATACGCTTTTTGCAATGGGAGTAGTTTATGCACGCTCGGCTCGGGGTTTTGCGTAATCACGTCGATATAATCGCCCTGTATTCCATCTACGACAATGGCCACGTGTGTTGACGGATAATTGGGATAGCAGACCTGCCATATGGCAACGTCGCCGGGCATAGGGTTCCATGTGTTGTCTTTTTTCTCGAAAATCTCCCCGACTCTTGCGCTTACGGGATGATGCGTGTATAGCCCCCCGGCCCAACCGGTGGGGGTGATACAATCCTGAACGCTACACCCGTACTCATCCATGCAGTACTTAGCCCACAAGTCCCAGCATTGGGGACCGTAATACCCGTCCATATCCCAGTAGCGGTTTTCGGTCTGTTTCACCCATGTCTTAAAGTCAACTGCCATACATAACAGTATACCCCGCCCGGTGTACCGAACGGGGTATATGTTTGCGTTTATCAGTGGAAAATCGGAAGCGTACCGACTACGGTAATCCAGCCCGGGCCTCCGGAGCCGGTCGAGCCGACAATGTCCCAAACAGTAAAGCTCTTGCCGTTAAAGTGAACCGACACGGGCGTACCATCATCCCTTGTCCCAATGAACGGAACCCAAGTCCCCCACGTATTCGCCCCGTTGATTGTAGCAAACGCATTTCTATCCCACGCGGTTTTATTAAGGCGTAGGTAAAAGAGCATTTGCAGTCCGGTAATCTGGGGGTAAAATTCGCCGCCCGAGGTGCCGGGGGTGGAAACGTCGGCGATGACGGAATCCCTTCTTGCAGAGTCCGGGCCGCCCATGATTGCCGAGGCGATGTATTGCCCGTAATAGCTGGAACCGATGGTGTTGGGGTGTATGTCGGTCATCCATGTACCGTTAAACATGCCCCATGTGATGCAAGTCGGGACTACGTGGCAATTTTTGCCTAAGCATCCTTCTTGGATGGCGTTAAGCTTTTTCATTTCTGCAAATGTCGGCCACGTGTTGTCCCACAGCATGGGGAAAACCCAGATTTCAGCGCCGGGGAATTTGCTTACGGCATTGGCGATGGTGTTGGCAACGTCGGTTGTAGTAAGAGAGCTGACGTTATCATTACGCCCCCCGCCAATCACTACATATTTCACGTTTGATACGTTCGCCCCCAATTCGGTTGCGGCGGCGTCAATCTGCTGAGAGAACGTACTGCCGCTGCCGGTCGTGATGAAGCCGCTACCGCCTGTCGCAAAGTTACGCAACGTCGTACCGAGGCGGTTTGACGCTACCGCTACCATAGAATCGGTGGCGGGTGTAGTCGTGCGAAAACCCTCAAAATAGCTGTCGCCAATGGCAACTAAAATATTTCGACTGTCGGTCTTAGGTTCGAATTTATCATCTGCCTGCTGGCGTGTGTATACGTTGGATGAATCGGCCTTGCCACTGACAAGACTCACAATCTGCTGTGCCGTCCCCGAATATCCGCCCTGCTGGGTATATCGCGCGTCGGCCTGACTCCGCGTATACACGTCGGCGGTGTTAGCCTTGCCGCTGACCGTGCTGGATAGTGAGGATACCGTGCCTTGCAGTGTGGTTAGGTCGGAGTCTTCCGCCTTGCCGTTGATTGTGGACATAAGATTCTGCGCGGTCGGCACCGATGTGATGCCGAGCGCGTTGAAGTAAGATGACTGCTCGGCGATATTGGTCTTGTTGGCCTGCGCAAGCCCTGCCGCATTATCAGCCGACTCCTTGGCCGCGTCCGCCGCCGTCCTCGCGTTATTCGCCGCCGCCGTCGCCGTGGTGATGTTGGTGGCGCTGGCGTACATCTGATTATCGATTTTCGTCATAGCGTCGGAGAAATCGCCGCGCCACGACGGGCGGTCGTTTGGATTGTCGCCAAACGTCGGCAGATTGTAGTGTCCGGTATGCTGTGTGGTGGACATTGTTGTTCCCCTTTTTCTAGGCTTCAACGGTACCGACGCGGACAATGCCGTTCGCGTCCTTGTACATCGAATCAAGTTCGGTCGCCGTCAATCCGAGCGTGCCGGGCTGTGAGGCGGTTTTATCGACCTTGCCCGCAAGTCCCGAGGTGAGAGCGGAGGAGGTGGCAAATCCTCTCACATCCGGGATGTCGGTTTTCCTGGCGATGGTGCTTGCCACGCCCAGCGGAGAGCCTGACGTGCCGTTGCCGGTAAGGTCGGCAGTGTGCGACACCGACGTAAGCCCGCCCGCAGTGGCAGATGCGATATCATCCGCGTTTCGCTTCATCTGCGCGTCAATCTTCGCCATGTCGCCGTTGTAATCAGCGAGCCATGTGGGCCGGTCGGTGCCGACAAACTGAGAGAGGCTATAGTTTTCGGTACGGTTAGTTGCGGTCATTGTTTACTCCTTACTGTCAAAATTGTTGGCTGTTGGATTGCGTTCAACATAGCGTGCATCTGCCTCCGATTGCGTGATGTATGCCATGTCGGCGGGCGGATTCTCGGGCATGGATTTTCCGTAGGGGAATTGGGTGCGGCCCGGAAAATCGCCGGGTATGCAATTATCCACGGAGGTTGCTTTCAGGTCGTACTCACGCGCACCAAGCGTAAGTCCATCGTATTCCTGCGCGGTCAACTGCATGTTATCGTAGTCACCCCAGAATAGTCCATGATTGCGCGAATTATCGTACATGCCGCCCAACACCTGACAGAGCGGTTGCGTGGTGCCGTACACCGGGGAAGTTGCTACGCCCTGCTGTTCCATCTCGTGAATCAGGGCCAGCAGTTCCGCACGCAGTTCGGCCATATTCCTGCTGAGCTGGGTTACGGTATCCGCAAGAGCCTTGTCCACAGATGCCGCAAGGTCGGTTGTGCTCTCCTCCAGTTTGCTCAAATCACATTGAAGGGTATCGAGATTATGGCGCAAGCATTCGATCAACTGTAATGTGGTCAATCCGTCCCGATATGTAAAGGGAACGGACGTGGGCACCCCACCAAACAGGCGTTGCCGTGGAGTCAGCGCGTTAATGGCAACCATGATTACTCCCATTCTCCATAGTTATAGCAGTTACTAAAAATAGTATCATACGACCCCCAGATTTGCATGAAACAGGGTTCGAGCGAGTGTATGACCTCCATATCCACGTTGATAATCGCATTGCGATATTCGGTAATGAGGCTCATTGCAGACTGAGACCGGCCCGACGTGTGGGATGAACTACTGCCGTCTGTCGCGTCGTGTTGCCATTCCGTGCTGGAGGTGCTATGCGATTGCGACGTGGTATCTTGCGCGCTATGGCTACTGCCGTCCGTATCCGCTTGCGCCTGATTGGCGTGAGTCGCATACCGAGCAAAATCACCTTGCACGCCTGTTGCCGGAACCTCAGAATCATATGACTGGGACTTGGTGCTACTTGAACTAGTGCCGTCCGATGTGCTTTTGGTCGAACTATCCTGAGACGCGCTGGTCTTGCCGCTGGATTGGGCTACCGTGTTGGACGTGTTTTCGCTAGTCATTTCCACGGTGTTCAGTGGGTCGTATTTTAACGCTAGCGTCCGATAACGCTCATTAAAATATGGCATAATCTGACTTAATGTCATGCCTAGGTAAAAAACAAACTGTTGCACTGTCTCTTGGCCGATTTCACGCAACATGTAATTTTGGCAGATTTTATCATTCAACTCAGCTCTATGGGCTTCGTCAAAAATCGGGTAATAATCAGAGGATAAATGCAGTTTATCATCAGTATTATAGCCCATGTCGATAACAGCGCCGAGCGTGGCCGTATACTCGGAGGGCACGCGCGTACCCCACTTGCTTAGGTCTTGTGTCATGCCACACCGCCTATTCCGTTTCCAAGGGGGTCTGTCGAGTCAACTTCCGTAGTGGTGTTGCCGCTGGATTGCGTATTATCAATCGCGTTCGGCACACCAGAACTTTGCGTGTCCGCGTATTCCACCCATACGTCTAGATTATACATCCTGTTAATCAGTCGTGCGCCTTCCTGTCGCGCCGCCAGGAAAGCGAGACGAAACATGTCTGTTTTTTCGTTGGCCTGAGCAACCTCAGCACCTATCAAACGTTCCTGTTTTTCCGTCCCGCTGGACTGGACGCCCAGATAACTCAATGCCTCATTAGTCACCTGTGTTTTTTGTTGAATGAATTTGTCCAACAGATACGGTGTCGTGTTGGGCCATGGCTGGAACATGCTGGATGGGTCGAGTGAATCATAGCCGATGATAAACGATTGCCCGTCTTGCTGTTGCTGTAGAATGTTTTCTACCGTGAGCTTGGTACGTTGGTCGGCAGTAATGAACGTCGGCAGTTTCAGCCCGTCCAAGTTGACTTGATATGCCTTATCGATGTCTGCTAAACGCCTTGCGTACATCCAAAGGATGTCATTGAACGACCATCTCATACGATTATCCCAGATGGGCACGCATTCATTGGCCGCCGAGAGAACCTTGTAATGATAGTTAACTCCAACCGGCGAAAACTCGGTCGGGTTATTGTAGAGATTCAAGCGTCCCTGATAAGCCGCCTGAGTCGCCAAAAACGAACCGATACGCCGGTCGTAGAAAAACAAGCAGAGATTATAGTCTAACAGACACGTCTCCATCCAACGTTCATCTACGGTGGGGGGTAGCCCATGCCATTTGAACCGGTTCAGTGCGAGCTCGCGCAGAAGATGATAGTACATGTCATCAAGGGCGACGGCGCGCATTTTGGCATAATTACCACTGGGATGAACGCCGCCGCCCCTACGATTCTGATTTTTTCTCGACCTAGACATGTCTCCAGTATATCACTAGAATGAGATGCCCGGCAATGGGTCGTTATCCGCCCAGTCGGTCACTCCGATATCATCCGGGTTAGTCCATATAGTAGTCCCAGATTCGAACACGCCTTTAATGGTCTGCCGATACTGTTCGGGCAAATCACCTCGCACGTAACACTCCTGCATTTGCCAATACGAGAACTTGGTCATACATTCCAGCGATTGCGGCGGCGTGATGAAACGCTGGACAAAATACCCGTAGCGCAACATGTATTCTCCGACGCTCCGCAGAGCTGAGGGTGCGCACGTCTTGAATCGAACCAACACCCCGACAATACCGTTAGCGAGATTGAACCCGTCCCCACCGATAGCACCGGACGTGGTAGGGGGCGTCAACTGCATTTGCTGGACTTGCGCATTAATCCCAGCGATAGTGTTCTGATAGTCGCCGAACGCGGAACGTTGCGCGTAATCCGCGTTCATATCCGCCATATTTTGGGCCAACTGGTTTGAAAGCGCTGTAGTCTGAGAGCCGTACGTGTTGGCCTGACTTGTCGTGGCCGCGTTAGTGCTCAGAGAATTCGCTGTGGAGAGTTGGGCGGCGGTATTGTTGATACTGCGGTTCGCTTCGGTGTTGACGCCATTCATGACCGCGCCGCCCAGCGCGGACACTGCCCCCCCGACGTTGCCCGAAGCGGCGTTACCCACCACTCCGACCACGCCGTTAACCACGTTATTTAACTGTGCGAGGTCGGCTCGCTGATTGTTGATATACGTCGTGTTATCCAGCCCGGCGTTAAGCGAGGTCGCCTGTATCGCGTTATTGGCGTTACGGTTGCCGATAGCGAGTTTGTTGGCTTGGGTATTGTACTGGTTTTGCATGGCCGTGGCCGCAAGCGATTGGCTGACGCCCATCTGCGCTTTTTGATATGTCCAGTCGGCGGACTGCTGATTATAAGCGCGTGTGTAGGCACTGTTTGCCATTGCCAACTGGGCACCATTGTTGACTATCACAAATTGAGGGAAATTGCTGATGCCAAACGCGGCGTCCAACATTTCTCCGCTATCAATCGGCAACCCATTGTTTTTACCAAGTGGAGCAATCTCGCTTGCACCCGCCTTATTGTATCCAACCGGGTAAAAGTTCAAGCGCGCGCCATTGGGCGCGTAATTATGCACCTCTCTAATAACCAGATTATCGCTTTGGATATTTTCGGGCTTGTAGGTGATATTTGTACCGTTCAAGCAAGTGCATTCGACAGTGGAATAGGGGTAGCATTCGAGTTTTTTAAGGTTTTTATAACGTTTAGGGATATTAAAATTATCACGAAAATCATTAATGGTAATAATGTCTTCATACCTACTGGGCGCATTTGTGGCCGACTGGGGGAAACGGTAGATACGATTATTCAATTCCGGGGGGAGTGTTTTCCCAAATAGCTTATCTACAACATAGCCGGATTGATTAAGAAAGTCATCATCTAAAGAGGGTATCATGTACATGTTCGCAATACCCTGTGTTACCCACGAAAAAGAAGACCCCACCCCCATAAACACCCGGATAGACTGGATGTCCTTAAAGTACAGTATTTCAGCACCGTTGGCCATGTTCTCAAACAGAGAGCCGCCCGCAGTAGTGAGAGACGGTTTTTCCTGACTGCCTGCGTCCGCTGACAAATCTACCGTGCTCACGACAATTACGCCGTAATTCAGATTTTTCCCGTCCATGCTGATAAGAGACTTATATTGTTGGTTTGCCGTCACCATTTCACTACCGGTGTCCAGCCCCTCGGGTAGTGCGAGATAACTACGTCCATAATCGGTCATCTGGTTTTCGTTGGCAATGCCGATATGACCGCGCACCACATAACATGACCCAAACCTAAGTACATGCTGGAATGACTGCCAAACGTCCAATTGCACGGTGAGCTGAGTAGTGTACGCATTGATGTAGTCCACATGGTTGATGAAATAATACCAATATCGCGGCGTCTCTAGGTCGGGATAATCGTTATACACCACGACATAGTTGTAGTTGGATGCCTCGTTGAATGGCAGTTCGATGCGCACGGGTTGGCCGAACATGTGCATGACTCCATGCACCCTGTCGATGCCGGGCTGTCGGTCGAACCATTCTTGTTGTTTCTGCGGTGATTCGAACCGGGCTAGGTCACGGTAACTGCTATCCCACGGCACGTTACAGAGTTTCAACGACGTGTTGGGCGTCCATTGAGCCCAGTTGAACGTCGCCTCGATGTTAGGGTTGATATCTCTCAGCATACTATCCCTTTCATAAAAAGAAGGGAGTGTCTCACGTGAAACACTCCCCTTTATTATATCGCAGATTAGGCGACCGTTACAGTGCCTTGATCACTGACACCGAACAGCGCGGCGGTCAGCTTGGTGGAACCAGTGGCCACGCCGGTGACTAGACCGGTATTATCCACTGTTGCCGTCGCAGTGCCGGCGCTAGTCCACGCGGCCTGTTTGGTCACATCGATTTTACGGCCGTCAATCATCACGGCGGTGGCGTGCGCCTGACCTGTCTTACCGGTCTTGACCGAAACGGCGTCAACAGTAATGGACGCGACAATACTCGGACTAAACCCGATAACACCGTCTCCAACCACGGGCACGTCAAGCGACGCACTCACCGTGTTCGGCACTTCGGGGGTGGCCGGGTTGATGTAATCGGCGGTCGCCTGCACCGGGATAACAGTATTGGCCTCGTCGATACCAGCCACCAATACGCCGGTCGGGCTAATATATGTCCACTCGGAAAGCGGCTTATCGGTAGCGCCGATAGAGTACTTGACGGCACCGGAGCGCCATGTCGCCTGACCGTCATTGGTAATGGCGGTATCGGCCTCGACCTGTACCGCGCCGCCACGTGCCACGTCCTCCGGCGTGGTAGCACCCTCACCATAGGCGGAAAGCTTCAGCGCGAACTTCGGCGTGGTCGCGGCGGTACCGGCCGGAAGTACGACGCTATCCGTAGAACCTGCCCCATTCCAGAACAGCACTGCGGGGGCGAACCCAGACACGCTGATAATACGTTGCATGTGCAAGTAGTTGTTGACGCTGTTAATGTTGACGGGGTTGGTCTGCTGGGTCATTTCCTCAATGACAGGAATATCAATGAGGAATTTGTCAGTGGTGAGAATCGCCTGAACGCCGTCGATGCCGAACCGGTCTTCGGGCACAACGATAATGCGGTCAATCGTTGGCTCCGCGTCGGTGCGGTGGAACACGGTAGCGAGACCCTGAACATCCAAAGCGGATTTGACTTCTGGAGAACAGAACAACACCAGTTCGTCGGGCTTGGCAAACGTGGGCATATGACGCGCATTATATCGGGTCGAAACAAATTTGAGACTGTCGGCCCAAGAGCGAATCTGTCGCAACAGTCCGCGCGCCTCGTCCTGAGTACTGGTCATCTTGTTCAAATCAGCGTCCATATGGACGCGCCAGTAACCACCCAGTCGCGCGTACTGCGTAAACATGTGACACATGGCTTCGAAAACGTCAACTTCCGCCGCGTTATAGCACGACTGGATAAGCTGAGAGGTCAGCGAGGATAGGCCATTGTCAGACGTAAACGCACGGCGGAGAGTCTTATCATCGGTAGTAACCGGGTAAAAATGCGCAAAGTCGAGACGGTGATAGAGCGAGTCCACGTCAACTTTCCACTTGCGGAAGTTGTCGGCACCGAGGTACTCGGCGTTTGGGTCGTACACCTGTGCGAGCGGCATACCCACGGCGATTTCTTGCCACGTGTCGCCATACGTCTGCGAGGCGCGGGTGAACACGGAAAGCGGGTTCGACCATTTCCACGTGTGCACCATAGTACCGCCGATACGGTTAATCAGCGAGGAATAAAACTCATTCTTCAACTGGGTGCTGGACATGAGCGTAGAAACGGTAATGTCCATGTTGCTTTGAGTCGCGGCGGGGATGCGGCGCTGGTATTCCGGGCTGGACTCATTGCGAATCATGTTCAACAGCTGGACATTATTAAAATCGGTGAGCGGGCGTAACGTCTGCCTATTGGTCACGTCGGGAGTTGCCATTAGTCTTCATCCTTTTCGTAGAGGTCATCAAAAGTAAGATAGGTACCGTTAGCGTCATCATCGGTGAGCGCGTCGGCCTCGTCGGGTAGGTCGTTGGACTCGTCGCCCCCGCCCAATACTGTCTTGGCGTTTGCGGCCTGAATTTCCGCAAGAGTCTGGGAGATTTCCGTGATAGCCGACTCCAGCGCCGTGATACGCGCGTTCATGTCGCTATCGATGTCGGCTTCGGCCGGGTCAGTGTCCTTGTCGGTATCGTTGTCCTGTGTTTCCGGGTTCTGCTCGGGCGGGTTGTCTTCTCCGTCGCCGTTGTCGCCGGTGCCGGGCGGCATGGTTTCAGCCGGGGTGGTGTCGGTTTCGTCGTTGTCCATGCGACTTCCTTTCGTTTAAGGCATGGCCCCAATAATGGGGCCATACAGATGATGTAGGTCATGCCGAGACTCTTACTGCACCTAGGGTATGGCATACCATTTTACATCCCCATGCCGCGCCTTACCGCGTGCCACGCATGAGGGCTAGCGTGTCAATTCAAGGAGCATGCCCCGCACATTTCCTATTATAACACAAATTCCTGACCATAGTCATTCATAAGCCTATTCCCCTCAAAGAAACTGTCATACGGTATCGTGTCACAGCGTTTGACCCCGGACAATCTCATGACGGTATCGCCCTCGATGGTTTCCCCGCAGTACTTGCGCGGCCCCAATATTCGCAGTCGCCTGTATCGGTAGTCGTTTTTCCACGCGCCCAGCTTGCTTTGGTCAGCCTCGATGTCATGCGGCACGTCCAATCCGGTCACTATCATACTGTCAGTGTCGGCATATATGACCCTGTCTTGATTCCGGTTTATCGCACGTGTCAAAATCTGCCGTCCATAGGCGTTAACATACGCGGCCACCGGCACATATGCGAGCGACGCCAAAGCGTTAGCCGGTTTCACATCAAACCGCAGTTCTTGCGTTGATTCATCTAAAACGGGTTCCATCATGGGCCTGTTGATGCTTGCGCCGAACTTTCCCACCAATGAGTTAAGCATGAGCTTGGCGATACGTTTTCGAGTGCCTGTCTCGGATTGTTTCACGTGAAACCATTCATCAACATACGCCTGAAAGTGTCCTTGGCTTTTGCGGAACTTCCAGCCACCTTGAATCTCATATATGTCAACATCATAGTTTTCACGTAACGTCTGCTGGTCTACGTCAGTAAGCGGCATGGTGACCACGCCGAACGTGCTCGGCAGTCGAACATGCTCGAACCCCCATAACGGCAACAGGTTTGTCAGCGTCGGGCATTTGTCCTTTTTTAACGTGGCGGCAAATGATATGATATCGATATGTAGAGGCATGGTTTTGTCCGCCACATATTTACCGTCGTACCATTCCGGAGCCCCATATGGTAGCGGCAGATTACGCATGACATACGGATATAGCGAGTTCACGTCCCAGCTTGAGCATTCGGTGTATTCGCCCTCGCACGCCTGTAGGTACGCGCCAAAATATGAGGCTCGCATACGCTTGTAATCCGTCGCGTCCAATGGCGGGAATTTTTCCCGGAACCTACGATAATCGCCGCCGATGTAATTGTTCATTGCCGCCGCGCCTATGGTCGTGCCTTGCAGTTTGTGGGCCTGTAGTGACTGGGCTATGTTCCACGTGGTTTCAAGCTCACTGTCTCCCCCAAAATCGGCCGCGCTTTCGGCGACCTCATTGTCGCGCGTGATATTGCGCACGTCCGCAAAGTCAACAATGGTTTTGTCCCAGCGTATAGCGAGATTGTAGAAGTGGCCGCGCGTGTCAAACGTGCCGCGTATCCCGTTGGATTGCGGCGACGTGGCGTGAGGCAATATTCGAAACAGGTTGGTTGCGAGTCGTTCAATGTCAGACCAACCATGAGCGCAATAAACGCGCGTGTTACTGTCGCGCTGGGTCAGTTGCATTACCGTGTTCGCTGAGAGTTCCATCCCCCCCAGTTCGCCGTCTAGTAGCGTTGTGCCGTCGGTAGCCGCCGCCAAACGTACCGCCATGATACCTCATTTCATTTGTTCCGCCTGAGTCAGATAGTCCGCTATCTGATTTTTTACGTCGGGCATGGTACCAGCGTTTGTCGCCCATTTTTTTTGATTTTCGTCATAATGCGTACTTTCATCCAACAGGCTCATAAAGGGCGTGTTTTCGAGTAACCAATTTTTAGCCCTGTTGCTGAGTCTACTATATCTTGCGGCGATTGTCACGCCCATTGATTCAAGCTTTTGTTCATATACACCACTGCGATAATCGAGAGTCAGCGGCCGGAAGTTTTCGGAACGTAGATTGCTGGGCAAAAAGTCGCGCAAATCAATCGGCCTCATCCCGGCAACTCCGGCATATGCTTTGATGTATGCTTCAAGCTCGTCACGTCGGCCGTGCCTGATTTTTTCGCGCACCCATGTTTTGTTCGCCAACACGTTCTTGCGGCTTCTGATTAGATTGTCTTCGGGTGTTTCATGTATGATTCGACCGCCCAGCACTTCAAACGGTGATTCTCCCATTGATTCGAGGTCACGCAACTCCCCCACAGTGTACTGTTGCATATTAAAAGCGTTATACTGTTGCGCACGCTTGATTTTCTCACGCGCTTGAACACGTCTACGCTGTTGCTGTCGTAGAGTTTTACGTCGTTTCGACGGCGCATTATTAATCTGCTCATCTGTGATTAATGGTCGATTAGCCAACTCTCTGTCAAGCTTGGTGATAGTGACGTCCGGCGTGGCTTGGAAAATACGCGCGTCCCTTGCGCGTAATGCCGCTTGTTGCTCTTCAACCCTTTGAGCCACTCTTCCGGCAACTTGTTCCAACTGCCGGACTGTCAACCTACCCAGATTCCTGTCGTTGATATCGGGTATGCGCCCCGTAGAATAATCACGCAAGCGTTCATTCAACTGCGCTTGCTGAGAGCGTGCGCGTATGGTTTCGCGTCGCTGTTGACGCTTGTTGTTCCTACCATGTTTAGCCATACGCCCCCGCTTTCCGAAATTAAATAACCCCCTATGCCATGATTCATAGGGGGCTAGTGCTTGGCGGCAGTGTGAGCCTTTTAGCCCACTCCACCTAGTATATCACTTGGACTTCTTAGAGTCCAATACCGGCTCGATGTCGAAGAATTTGTAACCGGAACGCGCCTTCTTTTCGACCACCTTCATAACAAATGGTTCATCCCACTTATCCGGCGTGCCGAAAATCGAAAACATAATACCGAACGAACGCGCAAGAGACGGGGACGTAGCGGTAAAGTCGCCCTCTTCAGCGTGGATAATCACACGGGTAGACGGATTCAATTCACCAGTCTTCTCGTCCGTAACCTCGATAGCTTGCGCGGCCACGTTAGTGACGTGCAAGACTTCGTTCAAATGGTCATCGACCTTATCGCTGGACTGTAGGGCCGCATAGAGAGCAAGCTTTCCCTCCATTGTTTCGGTGTTGAAAAAGTGGGAGAGCGCGTTAGCGCCGTTGGCGCTAAAGTTGTTGCCCTGAGCTACGGCGATATCGGTATTGGTGTTGTCAGCCATAATAATTATGCCGCCTTATCTTATTGTTGGTTGGTTATTGTTATTATTCTTCAGAAAGGATATCATCTTCAACTACGGTATCAATATCGTTGGTACCCCTGTAGTTGATAATGGCATCTTCTCCAAACTTGCAAATCTTGTAATACTCTTCATCATCGAGGGTAGTCGACTGCGCGTGATATTCAGCACTGACCGGCAACATGTTCTTATTCAATCGCTTGGCCTTCTTCATGGCCTTTTCTTCGGAACGGCACGCGCCGTCGACAATGACTTCGATATTTTCAAGTTCACCGTTTTCGCCACGCTGAACACCCTTAACAATAGAGTAGTTTCGAGTTCGCTTAATCATATTAGATACCGCCTTACTGTTCGTTGGCTATAATACTTTGATTCATAGCCCAAAGGGATATGTCATAATCATTATAAGTGTCGTCTGTCAGATTGTCAAACGATTTGCAACATTTTTCGATAATAAAATCATAGTAAAAATCGTTCTCCCAAAACTTTTTCATACTGAAATCGTATCCGCCTTTAACCCACACCACGGCACACCACGCTATCAAGCCGGGCACAATGATAAACCCATCCAGAGTGACCATACCGTCCGAACGGTTCTCGGCGTCCTTGAACCCGTCGCCGGGTTTAAGCGTCGCGCAAATCTCAGCGGCGCGCAGAATACTCTCTCGATATGAGGTCTGGGGGCCGTTGCTCGAATAGAATCGACCCATAAGAGCAGTGGCCCGGCAAAACGTCTCCCAGTCGCCATGTTCCGCGTCACGGTACAAGCTAGTGACATACCGTTTCACGCCCTTCAGTACACGACTCACGCGCTTATCGCTTAGAATGTCATCATTGAAAGAGTTTCGCGCCACCGGCGTACTGTGGGACTCGCTAAAATTGCGCGGCCATATGTTCAGCATCATACCCCCTTTTATAAGCGGCCTTATATATTTCTACAAAAATCTTCGGAATCGAACTATCATAATCATCATACTCGTCATCATGCAAACAATCAAGTGAGCCGCGCAACTCACCCAAACGCTTGAAATAATCTTCAGCAAATTCATCAAAACACATCATACCACCTCGCCACGTTCTTCAAGCGTCAAACTCAGAATAAACTCCATTCTCCCCCGCGCTTCATCAATATAGTAGGGGCCTTCAACTACCGGCACTACCTCAGCGATATCATCATACCGAGCGTAAAACCTCAGATAAAACTCATTAAAACCGCCGCTAACATTAGCGTACTCTTCAACGTCTTCATCACACGTCGCACCCTTGCGCAATGAGTGAAAAACCACGCCCAAGTCGCTAGTAATACGCTCCGCCTTCAACTTCAACATGACTCGGCCAACTCCTTACGATAATACTCACTATTATACCACACTTTATCAATACGGTACCCATACCGACTATTATGAGGCTTACCCAACTGCCTCCGAACATAATCAGTCGCCGCCTCATAAGAGTCATGCTGACAAAACATAACCGGACATCTTGTCTCGCTATCATACACAGTCACTTCAAACACTACAACAATTCCATCCATCACAAATATCCTTTCAATCCTCATACTTCTTCAGCAAAACGACGAACAACACAATAGGTTAAACAATAAAGCGCCCCCGGTCGATATCACTATGAATCTCACAAACAGACCCATTAAGCTTGATATAACGCCTACCGTCTTCAACATACTCTTTCACTGACGCACTATACCGCATTATCTATCACCTTCACTCTTTTCAATAGGAGTACTCAGGATGCTCAGAAACAAACCTCATCAAGCGATAAACAAAGCCCACCATATTATCCATAGCCGAACAAACCTCGCCAGAACAAGAATCATACGTTTCAGTGAAGAATCTTACAATCACAAACCTCCTTAGATGATAGCGCAAGATAAGAACCTCCTTCCCGCCCAGCTCACCAGTCTCAAAACGAACAGAAATGCCAGTCATCTCAACTACCATCCTTTTCTTCATTCTTTGGTTGACAATCAATATA
>ERZ773169.1729-NODE-1729-length-18060-cov-14.517912_pt1 | contig 18060 bp, 16 predicted proteins | sample MGYA00580536_ERZ773169 | MGnify/ENA primary metagenome ERZ773169 (study PRJEB29015, sample SAMEA2737814) | human gut metagenome | biome: human gut; feature: human-associated habitat; material: faeces | place: China | collected 2012 ...
ACAAATCACTTCGAATTAAAATTGCTCCGAAATACTGCATTCCATTTCCGTTACCTGTCAGCTTCCCTGCCCGTGATATTGACTCTATCAATTCCGTTTTCTCTGGCAGTGGTGTTTCACATAATTTCTTTTCCACTTTATAAGCAGTGTGGTTATTTATAAGCGGAATTGAAATCACACCGCCTATTAATACAACTGCTGCCAATATTCCAACTAGTTTTAATTTCTTCATGTGTCCTCCTTCCTTTTCTTACATCTGTAAGATTACCACAAAACACAACTATTATCAAATCATTCTTTAATTCGGTATTGGTAGTCTGGTATGTGCATAATTCCGTCATTCAGAATTTCATTCCCCAAATACTGAAAACTGCCATCTTCTGCAAACCGCACTGTAAGTTCATGGGTTATGACTGCATCATCACAAACAACCATATCGCATACCGCCTCTACCGTCAATGTCACAGTTCCATCATCATTTTCTTTAATATTGACAACCTCCGGCAGAGAAGTTCCAAAGAAGGTATGAGCATAATTGAAACACCCAAGTCTCTCCCAAAGATAGGTTTGGTTTTCCTCATCAAACGCTGCGTACTCCCGTATCTGCTCTGCCGTTATCGGAAGATACTCCATAATCAGACTTTCAAATTCTTCCTTTGGAATTCCATCTGGATAATCCTCTGAATTGAACTTATCTCCATATTTCACTGCATACAGATATTCATACATCCCATTGAAATCTAATTCTTCCATATGGTCTGCATCCCAATTCGAACATAAAATGTTATTGCCCTGATAACCAAGACCTCTCACGCATCTTTCTGACATTTCACGCTGTTCTTCTGTCATTGGCTTTACTCTGATCAAACAGCTTCCATCCACAATTTCTGTTACTTCCGGTGGCTCCGGCACACACAACTCATAGCAGAACCATCCTTTTTCCGTGTATTTCCATTCCTTGAGTCTCGTATATGAAATGTACGAAATTCCCGGCTCGTTGTCAGCATTCCAGATTCCTCTTGTACTTACAACATACATATCCGTTCCATCAAAAATGAATTTCATTCTGCCCAGTCCACCATCGTTGTAGATTTCATAAATTACTACAGAACCGCTTTGCCCTTCCATACATTCTTTAAGAAAACTATCGACACTTTCATAATTCCCCATGTTAGAATACGTTACCATCGTAGCAATTGGATATCCTGCGTCCTTTACCTTCTTCTGCATTTCAAGAACCGTTTGATCATCCAAAACAACATTGGATGCTATCCCTTTATCTGCAGTTTCATAAATATCAAGATAATGTTCCATCAGCTTTTTACAGTCAGTCTCAGCTTCTTCCCTTTCCTGTTCATCTACTGGAAGGTCATAGCCCTTTTCCCACTGTTCTGCAGCTTCTTCCTCAGCACTTTCTGTTTCCTCTGTGGAAAATACTTCTTCCGTATCTTCCACAAGAGATTCACCTGCAACACTATCTTCTTTCCCGCAAGCACATATAAAACATCCAATTAAAAATACCATAATTAGTAGAATACTCTTTTTCTTAAATAAAACCTTAGGTTTTGTTTTTACCATTAAAATCATCCTTTCGTTCTTGCTATTGGCGGCAGTTCCAATTCTATTTCCTCTATAGAGTTAGAAAGATACCGGAATGTTCCATCTGCAAATGGCTGGACCACAACCGTATTCCGAAAAGCGAGATCAGAATTATAATCCGGCCAGACTCCATCCACAATCAGTGTAATTGTTCCATCCGCATTTTTTGTATAGTCAACTACTTCTCCAAAAGGTGGGTATGGACTGGCATAAATCATCTCATATTCATAGCTGTTGCTGCTCTCATCATACTCGCAATGCTCTCTCAACTGTTCTACAGATACCGGAAAATAAGTGGTCATTATCTTTTCGTATTCCTCCGCCGGAATTTTCCAACCTTCCGTTTTCAGATTTTCTCCCGTATAAATTCGATAGATGTCTTCATACATACAAGGCATCAAAATATCTTCTACGTTACTGCTGTCCCAGTTTTTGATAAGCACATTGTAATTCACATAGCTTAGTCCTGATATGTATTTCTCTGTCAGTTCCCGGCAGTCTTCCGGAAGCGGTTCTATTCTCCAATACTGTCTCAAACTTGCATGTGCAATCACATATTCATATGCGTAGATAAAATACCCTTTTTCCGTAAGTTTAATTTCAGCCACATTACTTACCGAAGTTCCCTGTATCTCCGGCATACCGCCTTCCTTCCACCGAACTCCTATGTAATAGGTCTGCAGCTGCTCCTTCCGATAAATAAAGGTAACTGCTCCAATCAATCCGTCTCTATGCACTTCAAATACCGTAACCATCGAGTCCTGTCCATTCAAGTAATCTGCGTAAAAGGTTTCTATCTTTTCATGATTCTGCATATTGGTATCTTCTTCTGTACTTACCAAGCCGGCCTTCCCTAATTGCTCCGCAACCTCTTTCCGTTGCTCACTTGTAAATTCACTAACACCGGAAGAATAATTCGCAGCATCTGTAATTATCACATCCTTATAGATTTCCTTGACCGATTCTGCTGCCGACAAAACCATATTCTGTAGCTGCTTCTTTTCCTCTTCCGAGATAAGGCAGTCACTGGATTGTGGAATAAACCAATATGCTGAATCTATGGAAGTTTCCGTATCGTTTTCTTCCTCCGTTACCGTTTCACTGTCCTCGATTTCCACCGGAGGCTCCCACACTTCCTCTGCCACTTTCTTTTCTTCCGTATGCAGCCGTCCCCAACAGATCATTCCTGCTATTACCACAATCAGCAATATCAAAATCAGAAAGCCACATCTCTTCAACAGCCATTTTACATCTTCCATTATTCGCCTCCGTACAATTCTTCCCATTCCTCCGCTGTCAAACGTGGTGTATGCCATGTTTCCTCACTATTATCCTCGGAAGGTATAATTCGGTTGGAAACATATTGTACCCCACCGTCCTCCAAAGGACGGACCACAACCTCGTGGGCATATACCTTTGAATTTCCCGAATGCGGAAATACCACATTAGCTGTAAGTGTAATTGTTCCATCGCTGTTCTCCGTGAACCCAACCACCTCTGAATATGGATATTCCGGGTACTCCACTTCTTCAAACCCTCTCGGCTTATATTCATAGGTCGAATCCTCTGAATAATAGACCGTTTTTGATTGCAGCGTTTCACTATCGATATTGAAGTAGGTCATGATAACGCTTTCAAATTCCTCCTTCGGAATCCGGTAAACCGCACCGACGCCTAAATTGTCATCTGCGACATAAGGAACATATTCCCCATTTTCTTTTTGATAGAGAATGTCATACATATCGTAAAAATTCAGCTCTCCAAAATCGTCCTCGCTCCAATCTACAATAAACATATTATTCTGTTCAAAACTGATTGGCGCGAGATACTTCCGAGTCAGTTCTCGGCACGTCTCATCCAAAGGCTGCACTCGCAATGCAGTGTTCTCCTCTACTCCGCTTAATGTAAGAATATATAATTCTTCCGAATACCATACCCCTGAAAACATCAGATATCCTTCTTCTGTATAGTTCCAGTATTCTGCCTGATAGCTTCCTGTTGTATTTCTTTGTATATTTCCGTTTTCGTACTTGTAATAGCTTCTGACCACATCTACATTTCCATCTTTTGTCTGCAAATCGTATTTTACAAAACCCGGCAAATAACTGACCTCAATAATGGATATTTCTGCCTCTTCCTTCGCATCTACCATTTCGCAGAAGTGGGCCACCTGCTCAGGCTCAGTCATATCGATCTGGTTCTTACTGTCAACTGCCGAATAACCATTTTCTCCAAGACGATTTACAATACTACGGATTGTTTCCAAATCCGCTAATTTATTTTCTTCTTCTGCTTTCTCATAAAGAGCAATGCAGACGCTTATAATTTCATCTGCATCCTCCTCTGATTCTTCCTGAATATCCTGAACATCTATTACCGTTTCCAAAACTGTATCTTTTTCCGGAGGTGCATCACTGCACCCCGAAATACTAAGTATTAATACAAAACTAATTGCTGCCAAACCACTCTTCCAGAACCAGCTTGTCTTTCTTAACAACATATCCGCTTCCTCCTCTTCCTTTCACATCTTCTACCATGCTGATAATCAATATAGGACGTTCTACCGTATCTTCTGCTGTAAAAATTGCAAACCATCCTAATTCCGTACCCGAAGTATCATCCTTTGATGCCTTGATTTCTGCCGTACCTGTTTTTCCTGCTAAAAGAATGTCATCCCGATGGGCTGCATATCCAGTTCCATTAGAATCATTCACAACCTTCTTTGTTCCTTCCAATACGCGGCTTGCTGTCTCATTAGAAAAGGCACCCGGAATCCAATACTCCGCTATTGCTTCGTTCTGATATACCAAATACGGCTTTATGACATTTCCCTCATTACAGAAAGCAGAATAGATACAAGCCATATGTAACGGATTCACTAAAACCTGTCCCTGTCCGTAACCGCTGTCAGCTAACTGTATTTCAGTTTCAATTCCCTCTGTATTGGAATACTGCGACTCTGCCATCTTAATCTCAAATGGCAGTTCCTCATTAAAACCAAGTCCAGTCAAAGAACTCTCCATTTCTTCTGAGCCAATCTTTAATGCTGCCTTTGCGAAATAAATATTATCGGAATAAATCAAAGCATTCTCTAAAATGACTGGTTCATATGCATGGAGTGTTGTTACATAATAAGAACCCCACGATGCATCCTTTTGCCAGCTTAAGCCTACATTCCCGTAATCTTCCATCGGATCAATTGCTCCTGATTCCAAGCCGACTGCAGCGGTAATTGGCTTGAATATAGACCCCGGACACCATACTTGCCGGAAGCGATTATACATTGGCTTATTCTCATCCTCGTTAAGTGCAGTCCACTGCTCACTCGATAATCCCATAATAAAATCGTTATTGTCATAGGCTGGTGTGCTGACCAAAGCCAATACCTCTCCAGTATAAGGATTCATGGCTACCGAGCAGCTTTTATCTTCCTTAAACTGCTCATACAAGGAAACCTGTAAATCAGTATCTATCGTAAGCTGGATGTCCTGTCCATGCTGTACCAGGATGCAAGCAAGTTCCTCCTTCTCTTTGCCTTCCGAGTTTACAATATAAATCCTGCAACCGTTCTGGCCTTTGAGTTCACTTTCGAACAATCCCTCCATTCCACTTCTGCCGATTACACTATTGGCTGTATAGCCTTCTCCTGCATGTTCCTCTAAATCTTCCGCAGTAACACTTTGAACATATCCGACCAAATGTGCAGCTGCTTCCCCTAATGGGTATTCACGCACTTCAACATCAGATATCATCACTCCGGGAATCTCCAGCAACTTTTCATGCCTTTCATTCTCCTTTAGGACTTCTTCATCTGGACTGATAGACATTAACTCAATTTCTTCCACTCTTGGAATCGTTTTAATAGGAACAAAAGAATCATCCTTTACCCACTTTGCAGACAGTTTCTTTTCTATCGCTTCCGGTGTGATTTCCAATAGTTCTGCAATCTGTGCGATTGCTTCCTCTCTGTTTTCCAACTTTCCCGGAACGATTCCAACCGAAGATGCTGTACCTTTTCCTGCAAGGACACGTCCGTTCCTATCCAGAATTTCTCCTCGTTCTGCCTGTGTAGTGGAAACTCTTACTTTATCTGTAGAAGTTAGATTCCGAAAAATCATGGAATCATCCCAAACCAACTTATATCCTTCTTCGTCTTTTAGGAAAAGTGCTTCATTCTCAAAGCTGATAGTTCCTGCAACTGTATCGAAAGAAGTCTGGTAGGTTACCGTCATTTGCTCCTCGTCATATGCAATAATCCGTACAGCCATATTCTGGACTTCTATGCCTTCATAAATAGCTGAGTTGCGTTTTATGAAATCCTCCTGACTGATACTTCCCGATGCCTCAACGTGCAACATCGCATACATTTCTTCATATTCCTTTTTGGGGATATGATACATGTACTCCACCAGAAGTTCTTCCGGTGTCCTCCAGGCATTTTCTTTTGTTTCCAACATTCCTGCCACACATACCGCAGAAATTACCGCAGCTATTCCTATAACAGCAATCGCAATCCATAGGAGCCTGCTTCTTGTTTTCTTTCGCTTGTTTCTTCTTTTTCCTTTCTTCATATTGACCTCCATTCATTTTGCTTTGCTGATATGGTCATATTCTATTTTCAATGTACGTTATATCTTCAAAATATTACATTCGTAAGATTTTGAAATAAAAAAATTTCTCTTTGCTGGGTATATCGTACTATGCATTCCTCCTCTCTTTTTATTACATGTGTAAGATTTCGCAACAAAAAAATTTCGTCCGCAATCCTGCTGCACTTGTATAAATATTACATCAGTAAGATTTGGAAGTCAAGTTATCTTTATACAAAAAGGCTCCTGCCAGGAGGTATCATACATTTTCGCAAAAGTGATACCTGTTAGCAAAAGCCTATTATTCAGCAGAGTCTCAAAACACCCCTCTGCTACGATATTCAAATGATTCATTCATAAGGCTACAAAACACACATCCATTTTTGCTCCTTAATATCCCACAAACCGCAGAAAATCAAGGTTTCCTTGAAAGCAGACAGACGGTTTCAATATTCGCCTGAACTTTGATTTTATACTGCTTAGCAAAAGTATATCTGCCTTATCAAAAGTGGGGTGAAGAATTTAGCCCCACCTTATATCAATTCAAAATACCTTAACATTTCTGAAAATTCACATTTTCTATAGGTTGCTCTTCTCTCCAATTTTCCAGGATATTCCTGCATACAATTTCCATTCACATTAAACGGACAATATATCCCAAAATATTTGTTGCCACAAATATAACTATCTTTATTTTCAAAATTAATTTGATACAAAATTGCAACCAAATGCCTTAAGAAAATCATATCCTTTAATAAATATACATCCTCTATTTTTTTTAAATTATTAATCGGCTTCATATTTTGATAAAACACTGGTGGCACTAATTGAGGGGAATGTTCATCCACAAATTGCATGAACGGAAATAACAAAAAATTATTTTTTCTTAACCCCAAACATTTCTCTAATAATCGACATATCCCAAATCCAAAAGAATGTTCTAATAGACAACCTGCATTTTTATAAAGATAGCTTTTCAACTCCTCTTCTATATCTCTGTTTTCATCTACAATTAAATCTTTTTTATATTTTATTACCTCTTTAGAACAGACTTTATCAATATTATCTCCTATTAACGATGAAACATATATTGTAAAAAAATTCAAATCCTCATTTATTATTCTCTGTGCATTTATAGCAACACTAAATGGAGTATTACCTTTATACTCTGATGGCAACCTTGTATTTAAAGCACGAACCAAATAACTATACCATTGCCTCTCGTTCCCTTGCACAGACGGTATATACTTTAATTTTTCAAATTCTTCAACCATCACCATAAACCATATAGATGGGGTAAATGGATATGGCTTCTTTCCTCTATCGTGATTACTTATTGGCATTTGTAAACATATATCTACCATGAGACTCAATATTTTTATTAGATTTTCATTATCTTCTAATTTCTGAACAGATTCTTTACAAGTATTAAAAAGCAATTCGAACGGTGCTGTATACAAATGCATATAACTATCATCATTATACAAATATCTATTTTGTTCAAATTCAATGTACTCTTTTTCTTTTCCTATGCTAATTTTGGAAATAAGGTATGCGTTGCATTCTAACAAACAATTTACTCCCAATTCTGTTATAAAGTATGTCTTCTCGAAATAATTCCAACGCAGATAATGATATACACCGTAAGAATCTAACATAGAAAGACCTATATTATTATCTTCTGGATTGCCATCAATAAGCATATTCCATAACCCATCAAGGTTATCATTAAATATAATTTTGTTGTGCTTAATATATTTTTCTAATTCATTTTTTCTAGTTATTCTGGCAGAAGTAATCTGTCCATTAAACATCTTCACATGTTCAATAAAATGTTCTTGAAAACTTCCATAAAACAATTGTTTTTTCCTAAATATGAAAGGGCTTAATATCTCTCCTCCCAAATCTATAATCATATTTTCTATAGCTTCCAATAATTCTATTATTACATGAATGCCAAAAGTTGATGATATATAGTTAATATGATGTGTAAACTCATGGACAAATGAATGGTGTAATTCATCATATTCCCCATTTACAAAAATGCCCAAAATGGCAGGATTATATAAACCTTTAAGATTATTATCCAAAATATACTCCTCAAAAAATATACTTATATGTATTTCCTATTCTCGTAATAATTCCTTTATCAATAAGTGATTGAATTATAAGAAGGATATCCTTTTCTTCAATTATACACATACCACAATCATCTCTATATTTGCATCTAAAATGGTTATTAAAGCACTCTTTCTTGCTTTCAAAAGTACCCTCATCACTTCTTATAAGTTCTAATAAAACACATTTTTCCGCATTCTCTTCATTTATCTTATAAACTATTTGCTTTAATTTTCCCCCCATGCTACCAAGTGCTACTGCCCAACCTTTTGTTATATTTATATCAAGCAATACACACAGAATCCATAAAGTAGACAATCTCATATTAATATAATATTTTTTAGATGGAATTAGCATGCATAAAGTTCCCATTGGAACCTCTGGCATATATTGTCTTACATAAAAATACTCTTCTTTATGCTTATATTCATTCCCACATATTTTTGAAACAAAAGTTTTTACTTCATCTTTTTCAATATACTGTGATAATACATTTTCTAGTTCATATAAATCACAACCATCTTTTTTTATGACCATCTCTTTACTCCTTTTCTCTTTTGCGAAAAAATACCCTTTCGCCAAAATGTATATCTTCCGTTCCCCACAACCTATCCCCCGGATAAACCAATTCCCTCATACCCACTCTACGGAAACAGAAACACACATCTATTTTATTCCCAAAATGGTAAAATCCTTTGATTTATTGGGCTTTTCTCGACAGAAGACAGACTGTCTCCACATTCCCCTGAACTTTGATTTTATACTGCATAGCGAAAGTATGCAATAGATTTTCAAAGTGGGGTAACTGTTTTATCCCCTTGTTATACAGAATATTGTCGGTATAATATGTCATCAACATTGTTCTTGATACCCACTAAAATATCAAAACAAGTAGACAACATTTCAAAAAAACATCTCCAGTAATTATCATATAGACCACAAGTATCGCTTTGATAAGAGAAATTCAAATAATTACAATAATTATTTATTTCTTGACATATCTCTGGTCCTAAATCCAGTGAATACTCCAATAGCACCTCATTCAAAAGCACTCTTTTCTCTTGAAACGTATAAATTCTTTTTAAATCATCTTCATATAGAACCCAATGTTCCATTAGCTCATTTTCCAAAAATGAACCATAATGTCGATTCTCAAAATTATGTTTCCAATATTCGTATGCGTACTGTAATATACCGTGCAAATTATCTAATGCTTCTTTTGCCTTCCTACATGCTATGTTTTTTCTACTTTCAAATACCACATTTGATTTTAACCAGTTATCCATTTGATTAATAATACAAAATTGTTCATACTCGGCCATACTTTTCCATGTATATAACAATTCTGCCGAATACTGATTTTCATCACTATCTATCATTCTTGCACACGACTTGCATAACCAAATTCCATTTTCTATACTACTTCTCTCTTCTGGCGTTAAGTCAGGGTTGTATCTTGGTCCACCTTCAGCTGCTGCGGTTATATGTGCAGCCTCACCGATTGATACTCGCTTTTGAGGATTGCTGTGAGGACCTTTTGTTTCTCTTCTACAGTTTGGATTAGAACACTTTCCTCCCACTCTCTCACATAATCTATCTATAGTTTTTTGCGAAAAGTCATCTCTTTTATTCATAATGCTCCTTACCTATCTCCAAACATGAACTCAATAACACTTAGCACATTCAAAATCTGTATACATTCATATCTTTCAATACTTCTATTCATTCGACCATGCATTAACCAATTTCTATTCAAATATGGAGGTTCTATGCCATTTTCGAACTTGTATAGGCCATCTATAAATATCCTATTCAAATATGCTATTAACGAAGGATACATTTCCAAAAAGTATATTTTCTTTGACATGAATCCTCGTTTTTCGGTAAGCTGTCTAAAATCCTCCGCCTTTTGATTCGCAAAGCCATCATTAGAATATTTAACTCTGTAACTCATCCGTTGGTTCGGAAAATCTACTAATTCATTCACCCTATTATCAAGTAATGCAAGCAAGTACATAGCTGCAGTCATATAATCTTCATTTTCAAAAGCCTGAATACCATTCTTAAAATATAACTGTGTCTCGTCCGAAACGTACTTTTCCTGTAGCCCCTCTATAATCACATCAAGAATTACAATATCTTCTCCGTCAAAAAACTCTGCTACCTTTGCTTCCCCTTCACATAATAATTGTTCCCAATTCTTAATATCTGCAGGATTTGAATGCTCAGAAATAACCCAACCATTTTTTCCAAACTTTTCACTCCACTCAATTTCAGATCTATATTTTTCTTCAAATTCAGCTTCAGTTAAACCTTCAGTTTCTCTGACCTCTTGCTGATAATTTTTGAGTATTTCTGCCAACTTGAGAAGACCCGGCATATTGTTAAGTGAATTCTTCCATTCATTTAGTTTATCACTGAGTTCTTGAAATTTTGCTAATGCTTCCGGAGATATTGCTCTCGCAACATTTTTATATAATTCCTGCTGCTTCTTAGCTATCTCAAGTGCTTTCCTATATTCCTGTGAATTTTCAAAATCATTACTCATCTTCTCATCCTCATGACGTGAAATAACTTTTGCGAAAAAGTATCCTTTCGCCAAAATGTATATTTCCCGTTCTCCAAAGCTTATCCCCTGGGGTAAACCTCAGCTTATATCATCACTCTGCGGAAACAGAAACACACATCCATTTTTCTGCCTCGTGTTCTTCAAAAGAACACACATCTTTATCATTCAACAAGTCATGATTATCGCTCATTTTTAAGCTCCTCCTTGTTGTCTACACAGCCTTTTCACGAAGATTCATATATCGGTCTCTGGCATATGGTATGCTTATATCATCCATACCCTTTAGTACAAATGTCAGCTTATACGGATCAGCTGTGCCATCCTCTTCCATATCACCGACAACTACTTTCTCCACAATACTTTCAAATACTACTCTGTCAAATTCATCAAGTACATCAGCCCCTTTAATCTTCTGCCTAATGAGTTTCATCTTATCAGCAATATTCTTCTGTGATAATACGCAGTCAGAAAATAAATGCTTTTCTTCTTCACATTTATCCAACTTATTGCTAATCTCACTGTATTTATCGTCATAGGCTTCTTTAGAAATTTTATCATCCAGATACATATCAGTCAATTTTTTTCTCTTCTTTTCAAAAGAGGAAATCTCTTTCTCAATACGCTTCAATTTTTCTGTACTGTCGTCTTTGGATAATGTTTCTTCCACTGATGACAACACAGATTCAAGTACATCATCAAAATTCTCTGCAAGCAACTTAAACATCTCAAGAAACGCATTTTCGATAACCACTTCATCTACGGCTTTGCTATGTGGGCAGTTTGCAATTCCCTTATTCGTTGCCGTCCGGCATTTCCATACCGGCTTTTTGTGCTTTGTATCCTGATTATGGAAACGTCTGGTGAGATTAGTTCCACAGAAACCACACTGACACATACTGCTAAAAGCATATTTTCTGGCAAACTTGATTCTCTCTGCATCTGATACATTTTCATTAGTACGATATCTGCTTTTTAAGATATCCTGAACTTTATCCCACTCTTCCTCTGAAATAATGGCTTCATGATGATTTTTCGTATAATATTTATTGGATTCACCATGATTATCCAGACGCCTCTTTGATATCGGATCTACTGTGTAAGTTTTTCCCATAAGCAAATCGCCCTTGTACTTTTCATTCTTAAGAATTCCCCTGACACCGCTGTCTGTCCACTTAACATTGCCCTTTTTATTGACCTTGCCAAGTCTCGTAAGCTCCTTCGCAATTCTATATGCACCATATCCCTGCAGATACAAATCATAAATCAGGCGGACAGTCTCTGCTTCTGCCTCATTGATAGTTATACTCTTGTTTGTATATTGCAGTGTATCAACAAGATTTCGTGAAAATCTTGATACTGACTTCGTAATTACAATATCTATAAGACCATTCATACAATCATCAATCATCTTAAGAAACTGCTCTCTTTTCGTTGTTTTGGTTCCTGTGATACCCTCATCAGCGTATATCCCAACCATAACCCACTCTTTATTGGAATCTATCTTATCCTGATAGTACTGCTTCTGTGAATTAAAGCTCTGTATCTGCTCCTCTCCATTCGTACTGACACGGACATATGCTGCCACTCTTTTTCTTGTAATGGTAAGTGGCTTGCCCATCTTTCTGCGGTCTCTGATAACAGGACCATCCACTTTCTTTATTACTTCTACCTGTTTTTCTTCTATACAAAACACTACTTTCCTAAAATCTGTCTGTATAAAATAAATTGGCAGTAACATCATTTCTGCTACTGCCTACACTATAATTCAAAATATAAATGTTAACGAACGTGTGGCTATACTGTCATAAAAGTTATAACATCATATTCACTCATAATATGAATTCTTGTTCTACTGTACTCATCTTCGGTAATCAGTCCCTTGCGGAAAATCCACCCAAGTACAGCCAGCTTCTTGGTTAATTCTAATTCTTTTGCCATGTGTAAACACCCCCTTCTTAAAATACTAAACATATCACCTTCTTTTACCGAAATCTCAATTGTGATAATCATACTGTTGAAAGATATTTCATTTGGCTTTCTACATACCACATGCTGTCAGTCTCACAACTGACCTTTAGTCCCACGAATCTCTTCGTGACCTGTAGGCTACTCCTGTTCGAGTCCGTTTCCCACCCTTGACGGAAGTGTCTTCACCCGCTCCGTTTCCTACCGGAAACATCTTCGCTGGTTCTGTTGGCATATAATAAAGCTCATTTAGTTTTCAATGTACAAAAAAGTTGTAGAACATATGTTTGTTCTATGTTATAATATTTATAGCCATTTCAGATATCTTCTGATGTCTGCTGGCTATGTTTTGTTGTGATAATGATAGTGAATTTTGAGAACGAAACACATTGACAACATGTTGACTGGAAGTTGACATAGACATGGAGAAAGTATGAAAAATCAATTGACATTTGCACATGTGACAGGTGCATTACTTGACAATAAAATAAAGACTTACCCGCAACACCGGCTCGTGCGTGACCTTTTTTCGCTCTGCCTTTCGGATGAAGCCTCAGACTATGGTGAAGTCTCAGAAGATAACATCACATTCAGCCGCTGGTGTAATGGAGCAAGGCCTGTTCCTGTGGATATTCTGAATGAATACAAAAATGATACCGGGCATAATCAGATGATTACGGACTTTGAAAATAAGATTATTCCTAATCTTATAAATGTTTCTAATGCAAGATATTTAATGGAAGATATGATTAATAACAGCCGAAAAATAATTGGCATAAAGCAGAGCTTGCATACATGAGAAAGGATTATGATGTGGCTGTAAAAAAGCGTGAAAAAGCTATACACCTGCTTGAAAATGAAGATGACACTATGAACACCATGAATCAGAAACGCTATATCAATCTACTCTCAAATCTTTACAACAATCTGTCCAATGTATATCTTGCACTTAAAAAAGCTGATAAAGCGACCGAAGCCTTACACAAGGCATTTGAGATAAGAATTTCATATGCTGACACCGGCATAATTGAAACGCACGATATGCTTCAACAGATGCTTAACCTTGTAAATATGCTAATACTTGCTGGTGATTTAGAGCTTGCACGGCTTGTCCTTAATCAATATGATACTCTTGTGACAGATAACGAAGGCAACAACACTTTGGATTATGGCTACTGCCGGCTTGCCGCCGGAATAATTGCATTAAAGGAAGGTATACCAATAGAAGCAGAAAAGAATCTACTGGCAGCAGAGAGTATTATCAATGCTGCTATGGATACCAGTGATTCTGATTCAGCTTCGTCTGATACTGCTATTTCATCATATGATAATTATGTTTCTAAGAATGGCTATCTAAAATCTGTATACGGATATCTGAATAATCTGTATGCCAGATGGCACAAGCCTGAGAAAGCACAGAAATATAAAGAAAAATGGCTGAATGCCAGAAATCAACAAAATAAGAATATCACACACAGAAACGCATAAACTATTAATGCCACTAAAAAAATACTGTTTGACATCGCTAGATATCAATGGTATAGTATCTCTAGTGGTTGCGCTGCGGAAACTTGCGATGCCCGCAGCCAGTGGAGTTCCATGCGTGGGCTCCACTTTTTTTATGCCAAAATAAAGGAGGATTCAGAGATGGCTAATAAAACATTTTTCACATATGATGAGCAAATTGAAAAGCTGGAAAAAGAAAAACAGCTTGTTATTTCTGATCCTGAATTTGCCAAAACCACTTTACAAAAGTTAAGCTATTTTTCATTAATCGGCGGTTATAAGGATTTATTTAAACATAAACCATCCGGTAATTATCTACATGGTGTTACTTTTGAAGAAATTACCGCTTTCTATTACTTTGATGAAGAATTAAGAACGCTCTTTCTAAAATATATCTTACATGTGGAAAGACAGTTGAAATCCATGCTTTCCTATTACTTTTGCGAAAAATATGGAGAACAACAGACGGCATATTTAACTGCAGGTAATTATAACTATACTCGCAGAAATCAAAGCAAAATAAATCGCCTGATTACTACCTTAAGTAAAACTATCGCCTTGCCAAGCAACTATAGTTATATCACTCATCATGCAACAGTGTATGGAAATGTCCCTTTATGGGTAGCAACCAATGCACTTACGTTTGGACAAATTTCAAAAATGTATCAATATACGACTTCTGATATCCGCACCAAGGTTAGTCTGAATTTTGCCAATATGTCAGAGGTTCAGTTGCATCAGCTCATCCGTATCCTTGCAAGCTGTAGGAATGTATGTGCTCACAACGAAAGACTTTATTCATTTCAAGTAAATGAAGCAATCCCTGATACTGTTTTACATAGCAAATTACAACTACCACAGAAAAAAGGACAATATGCTATTGGAAAGAAGGATTTATTTGCAGTAGTGATTGCTTTGCGTTATCTTATTGACAATCAGGAATTTAAACAATTTAAAGCTGAGCTCAAACGATTGATTCATTCCATTCTCAAGAACTGCCCACACATCAGCCAGGAACTGCTATTTTCCAAAATGGGTTTTCCTGAAAACTGGGAAAAAATTGTTTGCTATAAAAAATAGTTGCTTTTGCGTCATTTATGATTTACAGTATGTATGGTTGTGTTGCGTTGCTTGCGAGGTGCACGGCCGATGGAGCTTCATGCGTGAACTCCGCTCTATTATAGAATTTGTAAAAGTTGAGGTTTGCCCTAAATTGTGGGGCAAACCTTATTTTATATCATCCTTTATTTACTTTTTACCAAATAGCTTGTACCAAAAACTTGATTTTATTTCTATGTTCTCCTGCTCTGTAACTCTCAATTTCGCCTCAAAACCAGATAATTTATTTTTATATACATTAATATTCCTATCAAGCAATAAACACTTTTTATCCTCAACCCTTTTGGAAAGACATAGCTAATACAATCAAGCATTTCATCCAATTTAGATTTCATTAAATCAGAAATATCTATCTTTCCTTTTTCCTCTTTCAAATATTCCGCATTAAACAGCATCCAATATCCTTTAATTGAGATGGCAAAAAACATTTCCAATCCATATTTACTCGCATAATCAATTCTTTTTTGGAGATTTCCCATACTAATAGAATACCGTTCTTTGCCAGTATGCTTTATCTCCAACATGAACTTCTTTTCATTCTGTAACTCTACAAGTAAATCGGAGGTTGCCGTCTTTAATAATTGAGATACCCCCTCATCAAATGCAGTAATACTTTTACACACTTCCATAAAAAGAAGAATTAAAATAAATTCATCTTCCTTATTTTTTCCCACCAACCGTCTTTCAATTTCCTGTAACTCCATTCCAAGAGTCGTTGCTAAATTATCTTGCTGCTCTTTATTTAGATATGGCATCATTTGTTGAAATGCCATTATTTTATTAAAATCAGACATATCTTTTCCTCTCAATTGAAAAATCCCACTGAAAATCATATCACATAATTACTAATTATTCCCCATACAACCATGAGGAAACATTAGATACCAACAAATACCACTTTAATATGTTCTTTCTGCAATTAGACACTTTAAAATACTATTTTGAATTGCCTGCTTCCCTATTTTCATTTTCTTGCAATTCGGCTAAATTCATTTGTATTTCACTTCTTATTATTTCTCGTAACATATCATCTTGTGCCTCAACTGAACTGAATTTTCCAAGCAAATTTACACTTGATAAAAAACGCTCGTCCTCGTGTAAGGCTTTATGATAGTGATTGAGTTGTGATAACGAATTACGATATACTACCAGTGCTGTTCCTGCAATTAACTCTGTTATAACTCCTCCAATAGCTGGGATAATTGACATCTGAAAACTCAATCTGAATACAATAGGTATCAGTATTGCAACTATCATTAAACCAAATCCAGAAATACACATTATTACAGCTAAAATGAATGATGCTTTAGCCTGCTTTTGACTCCAAGTATAAAACTCTTTAATATCCTCAAGGTTAATCATCATACGCTCTAAAGCATCAATTTCCTTTTTCTTACCTTCATTTCCAGAACTCTTTTTTTCCTCTTGTTTTATTTCTTCTGGAACTATAGCCCGTTTTAATCGTCTTGAATAAGACTCTAATTCTTCTTCATCATCTTCTTGCCATCGTCTTTTCATAATTGATAAATAGCTCGTTAAAAGAGCTACAAAAGCTAACATCACAGAGGCTATTCCGAATGTTATAGTAATAATACTCTCGTCCCCAATACTTCCCATTTGAAAAGGATTTTCCTTAAATAATAGAACAATGAAAAGCATTGCAAACATTTCAATGGCAAGAGTCATAATTATCATAGAAGATGTTCTACTGTTTTTTCCCTTTAGATTGCCCTTTCTTATAATATATTTTCTATGTGTCAACACCTTTTCTATCATCAATTGTGTTTTGCATAAATCTTGCTCAGAATCAGAAATGCAGTCGATATATAATGTTCCTTCTATACATTTAGGAACATCTGCCTTATTCAAAACAACTGGAATTAACACTTTATTTCTATTTTCTCGTACTGACATTTGTGCCAACTGCAACTCCAAATTAAGAGATACACTATCAGAGAATTTTTCATCTATTATCGCTAAAACGACATCTGCACTCTCCATTTTTCGTTTTAGAGCTACATTAATATTTGAACCAATTTCATTTATTGATGGCTTTGAAATAATCTTTGCATTTCTTATATTGCTTAAAAGTTTTTCTGCAAATGAGATATTATCAAGCGAAGCTAAGATATAAACTTTCATATTCACAATCCTTTCGACCAAACCTTGTATTATATTATAGCATATTACGACATATTTTTCTACCTGTGCCGCTATGCAAAAGACGGCATCAGCTCAACGCCAATGCCGCCGTTCTTGGTTATAAAATTCCTGCCTTTTTGAGATACCCAACGCTGTCATAGCACCCTCTGAAATAGATTGCTTCCTGCTGCATATCGCTGAGCCTGTTCCGAAGCTCCAAAACTTCTATCAAAACCTTACACTCCTGCTCGGACAAATCGCTCGGCTTTTCCGTATCCAGAACTACCATAACTTTTGGATACTCTTTGTAGAGTTCCTCTATCCTTTCCTCTATAGAACGGTATTCTGGATTTTCTTTGGGCAGCTTTGCGATAACGGAGCTTAGATATTCAGCAAAGATGTTGCTATGCACATCAACAAAGGTTTCAAATCTGAAATTATCAAGCACACCTT
>ERZ773169.1732-NODE-1732-length-18031-cov-15.935692_pt1 | contig 18031 bp, 20 predicted proteins | sample MGYA00580536_ERZ773169 | MGnify/ENA primary metagenome ERZ773169 (study PRJEB29015, sample SAMEA2737814) | human gut metagenome | biome: human gut; feature: human-associated habitat; material: faeces | place: China | collected 2012 ...
TAGATTTTTTGTACGCCGCCGCCCGCCATCGAGCAGAGTTTTACACCTAATTGGGTATAAAACAGCTCATGGCTGGCGGCGGCGTTGCGCTGGTGGGCATCGCCCTCATTCCCCTGCTGAGCGGTCTGTTCGGCTAAGTGCCGCAGGCGGGTCTTCCCGCCTGTACATAATCAATCTGCCAATTTGTATGCCCAATAGCGGCCATTTCGCACTTTGGCGAGCTTTCCTTCTTTTGTCAAAGTGTTCAGAATTCGACTTGCAGTGGCAGGAGAAACATTGAGAAGATTCTGAACATCGACGTTTTGGATAATATGGTTCGTGCGGAGAAAAGCTGCAATCTTCATCCAACGCACTTCTTCCTTACTCTGTGCAATAGGCTGTTCGTTGATTGCTTCGGTCAAAGCCTCTTTGATGATTCCCAGCATGAACTCGATAAAAACAGTTCCTTCCCCCTGTGCATTAGACTGATTGATTGCTGCGTAATACTCGGTCTGATGGTCATGGATGATGGATTCGACCGGGAGCCATGCAAACAGCGGATTCCACTGAGAAAGCAACAGCGTGTGCCAGAGCCGCCCGGTGCGACCATTTCCATCTGCGAATGGATGAATCACCTCAAATTCATAGTGAAACACGCAGCTTTTGATTAGGATGGGGAGTGAACTGCTTTCCGTCCATTGAATCAGTTCTTCCATCAAAGAGGGAACGTACTGCGGCAATGTTCCAAAATGCAGGACATTCCCCTTGTTGTCTACAACGCCAACAGGTCCGGAGCGAAACTCTCCCGCTTCACGCACAAGTCCCTGCATCATCGTCCGGTGTGCAAGCAGGAGGTCATCCATCGAGTATGGATTCAACTCTGCGAGATGGTCGTAGATTTCGTAGGCGTTTTTTACTTCTGCAATGTCTTTTGGAGGGGCAAGCACACGTTTTCCAGACAGAACAGCCGTCACCTGCTCCAAAGAGAGTGTGTTCTGCTCGATAGCCAGAGAAGAATAAATCGTTCGGATGCGATTCTGGCGGCGCAGAATCGGACTTGTGGAAAGATTCTGGGTGGAACTGATTTTGCCTACCAGTTCGCTGATTTCCATAACATCCGAAAGAGCTGCTTCTGTGATTTCAAATGGCGGTTTCTTGTTTCGCACGGTGTATACCTCCCATCTCATTTCTTTTATCATATCATTTCATCTATCATTCATCAATCAAAATTTTGAAAAAATGATAGATGAAATGAGGCCATTGTTCCATACGGAGGCTTGAGCAACAGCGGATAGCCCTCTGCAGCTTGCAGTTTTATTGAATGTCCGTGTTCCAAGCCGTGTTTTTTATCCACCCATCCATGAAAGGCGGTGCTATTATGCAGTTTTTGACCCACATTATTTTTCTCCTGAATCTCCTCAAGACCCTCATCAACCATTTCAGCTAAGGATGGTGACTGAATGAAAACCGTTCTCAAAGCCATTGCAGACTGGATCAAAGGCATCCTGACGGCAGGCATCATGTCCAATCTCAGCGGGCTGTTCGATGATGTGAACACGCAGGTAGGCAACATCGCCCAGCAGGTGGGCACCAAGCTCGCCAGCTTTGAGCCGAGAGTGTTCGCCATGATCGAAGCCCTCTCCCGGAATGTGGTGCTTCCCATTGCAGGAATCATCCTGACCTTCATCGCCTGTTATGAACTCATCGAAATGATCACCCAGCACAACAGCATGGCACAGTTTGAGCCTGCCCTCATCATGCGCTGGATTTTTAAGACCGCTGTTTCGGTCTGGCTCATCAGCAATACTTTTGACATCGTGATGGCGGTGTTCGATGTCACCCAGAAGGTGGTGTCCGATTCCAGCAGCATCATTGCCGGAAATACCCGTGTCAACGACATTGGGCTTTCCATGCTGCAATCCAGCCTGATGCAGATGGATGTCGGTCCCCTGTTCGGGCTGTTTTTGCAATCCTTCTTCATCGGCATTACCATGCGCATTCTGTCCATCGTGATTTTCATCATCGTCTACGGACGCCTGATTGAAATTTACTGCATGGTGAGCCTTGCACCCATTCCCATGGCAACTTTCGGCAACCACGAGCAGAGCCACATGGGGCAGAACTACCTGAAATGCCTGTTTGCACTGGGTTTTCAGGGCTTTCTCATCCTCATCTGCGTGGCGATTTACGCCGTGCTGATACAGTCGGTAGCGATTTCCGGGGATGCCATCAACTCCATTTGGAGCATTGTGGGCTACACCGTTCTGCTCTGTTTCAGCCTGTTCAAGACCAGCTCCGTGACGAAATCTGTCCTCGGAGCGCACTAAAGAAGGTGCTTTATTGGCTGCGTATATCTCTGTTCCCCGCGATTTGACCAAAGTCAAATCCAAAGTAGCATTCAACCTGACCAAACGGCAGCTTGTCTGCTTTGGCGCAGCGGCTCTCATTGGAGTGCCGCTGTTTTTTGTTCTCCGGGATTCCGGCGGCAACACCGCCGCCACTCTCGGCATGATGGCGGTGATGCTGCCGGCGTTCTTCCTTGGAATGTACGAAAAGAACGGTCAGCCCGTGGAAAAGCTGCTGTCGTACTATGTGCAGTCCCGGTTTGTCCGCCCGAAGATTCGCCCCTACAAGACCAACAACTACTATGCGATTTTGATGAAGGGAGGCATGACCCATGATCCCGTTTTGGAAAAAGACCGGTAAGCACAGCAAGCCGCAGTCTGCGCAGAAGCGCAGGCAGAACGCAAAGCCTGCTGTGCCCCGGACCGCCCAGCAGTCCATCCCCATGCAGCGGATGTTTGAGGATGGCACCTGCCGTGTGAAAGCAAACTATTATAACTTAACTATAACACAGGACGACTCATTCGCCTTTCTTTTTATTCCGCTTTGTAACACATCTATTGTAATCCTAAAAAAATTTCGAATTTCGGGACACACGCTCTTGACGTTCTGACTAATTGGTGATATCTTAATATCAAGCTAGGGGATATTTTGTGAAAAACATAGGCAATATGTCATAATTCTTGCAATAGAACTTTCTGTATAAATATACATTTGCGGTGTATCGGATTTCGCTCAAAAAGCGATATCAGCGGAAAGTCAGAGCGTAAGAGTAAATCAAGCCTATTGGCAGGCTTAGTTTATGCTGAGACTGCTTGGGGATAAATTACCTTAAATCCAAGGAGGAAATAGTCATGGCAAACTTTGCAGGTAGAAGCGACAGCTACATCTTTGATGGTGCAGGTGGAATGAGAGATCAGCTGGAGCAGGCGATTCTCAATGAGCTGGAGCAGAAGAAGTATCCGCTGAAAGCATCAATCCAGACTGTCAAATCCGGCAAAGGTCTGGGCGGCATGGTCTTTGGCACGAAGGAGCAGTGCGTGGTTATCAATCTGGATGACGGCAACCAGATTTGTATTTCCAACACCACTGTTGGTACCTACCTTTACGTCGGTGTTTATCTGATGGTTCCGATGCTCACCGGTAACAACACTTCCTACGCCGCACAGATCGGTGACGTCTTTAAGCTGCAGAAGGCTGAGGCCTACTATGCAGCTGCCCTGCAGGCAACGGAATCCGCATTTGCACAGCTGGGTCTGAAGCAGAGCAACACTGGTTACAAGTCTTCGTCCATCAAGCACTAATACTGCGTAATAGGCGGGATGAGATTTTTATCTCGTCCCGCCTATTTTTTATAGGAGGTTAATCTGACATGGCAAAAATCAGTCTTATCTGTGAGCAGTGCGGCGGCAATATCATTCTGGATGATTCTCACGAAATCGGTACCTGTGAACATTGCTTTGCACAGTTTGTAGTCAAGCAGGATCACATCGTAAAAAATATCACGCAGAACATCACCAAATACGTCTATGGCTACGAAGGCAAGGATGTTGAAGAGCTGCTGAACGACGGATATCAGCTCAAGCAGCTGTGCGACGACAGAAAAGCGAACGCAAAATTCAAACGAGCAATCGATCTCGAGCCGAATTGCTGGAGCGCATGGCTTGGCTATGCTTCGACCGGTGGCAATCGTTCCGGCTATCTTTCGGTTGTTCCTGCTTATATACAGGCTTATAATGTTGCAGCGGATGAACAGCAGGAAACAGAAACCTTTGTTGACATGACCCGCTATCTTCCGGACAGCGATCTGCGGGCGGCTTTTATCAGAGCGTTCAATCTTGCTTCCCATGCAGACCGTCACAAGATTTTTGAACTGGTGTCCGGTGTGCTTGGCTGCGACGAATCCGAGATCGCATCGTTGGCTGTGGATCTGTGCCCGGAGGACTGGCGCGCTTGGTTTGCAATGGCCAAGTTCAGAAAAATTCGTGCAAAATGGGCCGAGATGCAGGGCGGATTTTTCACAAAACCCAAATTGTCGGATGCTGCTGCAGAAGTGCTGAACATCTTTATGAAGACGTACCGCCTTGCCTGCAACGAAAGCTCCGATGCGCGGAGTAAAGTTTTGAATTATATCGATGACCTTGGACGAGACAGCTCGTATCAGGTGTTCGTCAATGAATTGAAAAAGCGGATCAGCAGTAGACAATAAAGAAAAGGTGAAGAGCGATGGCCATAATTGACCGTATCAAATATGATGGCAGCACAAACGGACTGCAGTGGCTTGTTCATAAATATCCTTCCGAGCAGTTTGTCCTCGGCTCGCAGTTGATCGTCGGCACCGGGCAGGAAGCACTTTTCGTGAAGGGCGGCGAGGCACTCGACCTGTTCGGGCCGGGTACCTATACCCTGTCCACAGGAAACCTGCCGGTCCTGAACAAGCTGGTGAATCTGCCCTTTGGCGGCAAAACCCCTTTTTCTGCTGAGGTTTATTACATCAATAAGACCGCCGATCTTGACATGAAGTGGGGGACCTCGAACCCGATCCCTTTAGAAGACCCCAAGTATGGCCTGATCCTCAATGTGGGCGCACATGGACAGTACGGCATTACGATCGCGGATTCCCGGCTGTTCGTGTCCAGGATCATTGGCGCTGTCCCCAATGGCGCAACGGCCAATCCGGTAACCGTACTGCGGTATTTCAATGGTTTGATCAATGCAAAGATCAAGTCTGTCACAGCAGCTTACATGATCAAAAATCAGGTCTCGTTTTTGGAGATTTCTCAGTATTTGTCGGAGCTGTCGGAGGCATTTCAGGAGGCGCTCAACGACGAATTTGACCGCTTTGGAATCGAGCTTGTAAATTTCTACTGCGAGTCGATCGCACCGAAACCGGAAGAGTACGAAAAGCTCCGGACTTATAAGGAAGATCTGGCGCTTGGAAAAGATTTTTATCAGCAGCGCCGTTCCCTTGATATCATGGAAAAACTTGCGGAGAATCCCTCTTCCGGCGGCATCGCCAATGCCGGCATCGGGCTTGGCATGGGATTTGGCGTGGCCGGGCAATTCAGCAATGCATTTACCGGGATCGGGCAGAATGTGAATGCAGCACCGGCACCGGCATCTGCGCAGAGTACGCAGATCGTCTGCCCGAAGTGCGGTGCACAGAACAGCCAGTCCATGAAGTTTTGCGGTAACTGTGGAAACAAACTTGCGGCGACGGTCATTTGCCCGCACTGCGGGAAAGAAGTTCCGGCAGGAATGAAGTTCTGCGGCGAATGCGGACAGCCGCTTGGTTCCTCCAAGTGCCCTTCCTGCGGGTTTGAAAACGAACCCGGAATGAAATTCTGCGGCAACTGCGGGGGTAAGCTCTGAGAAAACGGTGTTGAGGAGGCGAATTTATGGCGAAAGCCAAGTGCAGTTCGATGCAGGACTTTCTGGTAACGTTCTTTGTCGAAAATCGAATGGTCTCACGGATGCTGAGCGAGGTCCTGAAAAACAGAAATGACCGCTTGTTTCTGGAAACGCTGGGTCTGCCGGCTGACGTTGTGATTCCTTTTTCACAGGACAATGATGTTACATCTGTTGTCTATATGTTGAAGCAGAGACTCAACAGTAGCTATGATGTCACACTGAATGGCAAGCCTTGCGGGGACGATGTGATCCACAGCGGAGACTATTTTACTTTCAGAAACAGAAGCAGCAATCAGGCGGTCAGAATGCTGTTCATTGCAACTTCTGATATCCAGGTGGGCTACAAAAAATACAAACTGTCGAAGGATACCAACCTTTTCATCGGGCGCACGCCGCTGAATGATATTTCGTATAGCTTCAGCGATTATATCGCAAGAGAAAAGCACGCAGCGATCCGGATCGACGGGAGCGGAAATGCATTCATCGAAGATCTGAAGCGGAGCGTGGGCGTTTATGTGAATGGCCGACTGGTTCATTCCCAGCAGCTGAAACCTTTTGATGAAATCTTCATCATGGGCTTGTCCATGGTCTACATGGGCGGCTTTATTGCAGTGCGCAACCTGAAAACGGATTGTGCGATGCCGACGGTGACATCGTTCGAGGCAAAGACTCCGGTCGATGACAGCAAGGAAAAAGAATATTTTGTCAGCACTCCCCGTATCCTGAAGTCGCTGGATCATGTCGAAGTAGAAGTTGATGCACCGCCGTCTCCATTTACGGCGGACAAGACACCGGCAATCCTGACACTGGGGCCGAGCCTGACGATGTCGATGGTCATGTTGGCAAGTCTTGGCGTGTCCATTGCAAATGCGATCAGCGGCAGTGCTCTGTCAACGGTCATTGCAAGTGGTGTGATGGCGGTTGGCATGTTACTTGGCTCGCTGCTGTGGCCTTCTCTGCTGAGAAGCTATCAGAAACGGCGCATCGTCGCAGAAGAAAAACACCGGAAGGAAAAATATGGTGCGTATATCGATTCGATTGAGAAAGATCTGACGGCTCAGAAAGAGCGCACGATACGCATTCTGAATGATTCGCTGTGCCCGTCCCCTGAGGTTTTGTGCTCCATGCTTGATAGCGAGAGCAATAAGCTCCGCTTGTGGGAACGCTCCTGCGAGGATGACGATTTTCTTTCGGTTCGTATGGGCTTGGGCGACAGATCCTTTGATGTGCAGCTGAAGACACCTCGTCAGGGGTTCCAGCTGTACGATGACGAACTTCGTGATCGGCCTGCGGAACTTGCAAAAGAGTTCAGCGTTCTGAGCAATGTTCCGCTCACCCTTGACATCCGCAACAACCACACCATCGGCATCATCGGGAACCGGAAAAATATCCAGACCGTTCTGAACGAGATGATCCTGAATGTGATCTCGCTCCACTCTTACGACGAAGTAAAGCTTGTTCTGGTGACTTCGCCGAAACAGGAAGCTGCGTTTGAGCCGTTCAAAAACGTGCCGCATATTTGGAGCAATGACAAAAAGATTCGTTTCTTTGCGACAAATCCGGATGAAGTCCACTTCATTTTCAATGTTATTGATGAAACGCTCAAGGAACGTGAAGAAACCCGGGATAAGGAAAAAGAAATGATCCCGCATTTTGTGGTGATCGTTACAGAGCCGAGGCTTATCGAAAAAGAAGCGTTGCTCCGGTATGTGAATGATGCGGACAATCAGGTTGGCATTACGACTTTGTTTGCCTACGGCGATATTGCAAAGCTACCCAAATCCTGCAAAACCATCATTCAGAGCGATGATACCCGTACCGGATACTACATCAAAAACAAGAATGCCAATCGCTTCATCCCATTTGCGCTGGACAATGTTGAGCCGGATCGCATCTGCTCCTTCGCCAATGAGCTGTCCAGACTGCCGATCAAGAGAGATTCGCGCTCCATGGGCATCGCGGACAGGATCTCGTTTTTGCAGATGTACAAAGTCGGCAATGTAAAAGAGCTTGGCATTGAAAGCCACTGGGAAAATAACAACTCGGCTAAGTCGCTGGCAGCACCGATCGGTGTTATGGCGGGCGGCGAGGTGTTCAGCCTGGATTTGCACGAAGCGTATCACGGCTGCCATGGTCTGGTTGCCGGCACAACCGGCTCCGGCAAGAGCGAATTCCTGCAGGCATTCATTCTGTCCATGGCGATCAATTACAGTCCCAAAGAAGTTGCCTTTGTTCTGGTGGACTTCAAGGGAGGCGATATGGCAAGGCCCTTCATGGCCAAACCTTTTTCTCCGGCACTGCCTCACCTGGCGGCGACGATCTCCAACCTGTCGGGGAATGTTCTTTATCGCGCATTGGTCTCTCTGGAAGCTGAAATCAAATCCCGTCAGCGCATTTTCAATGAAGCTGCAGCAGAACTCGGTGTAGACAAGCTGGATATCAATTCTTATCATAAATATTACAAGGGCGGGCGCCTTTCTACGCCGCTGCCGCACCTGATCATCATCATTGATGAATTTGCACAGCTGAAAACCCAGCAGCCGGAGTTTCTGGCACAGCTTATCAATGTGGCGCAGGTTGGCCGCAGCCTTGGAATCCACCTGATCCTTGCTACACAGAAACCGAACGGCATTGTGGATCCGCAGATCATGAGCAATTCGCGCTTCAAGATCTGTCTGAAAGTTGCTGATAAGCAGGACAGCATTGATATGCTCGGCAAACCTGACGCCGCCATGATCAAAAATCCGGGTCGTATGTATCTTCAGGTTGGATATGACGAGATCTACAGGTGCATCCAGTCCGGCTACAGCGGAGCAGACTATGTGCCGACAAAGACCTATATGCCGGATGAGGAGATCACGGTGCAGATGACCGACAACACGGCAAACCCAATCCACAGTGCCAAGATCGAGCTTTCGGGCGAAAAGTCTGACAAAACACAGCTGGAAGCCGTTGTTGCGGAGATCGTGGCACTCGGACAGAAAAAAGGTGTTGCTGCGAAACCTTTGTGGCTGGATATGCTTCCCGAAAAGATTGCACTTCGTACCCTTGCAACCGGGAAAAAGGGCCTGTGCACTGCAACCGTTGGTCTGGTGGACTATGTTCGGACCCAGGAACAGAAGCCGCTTGTAATCGATTTTGCCAAGACCGGCCATATCGGCCTTTATGGTGCAAGCGGCACCGGCAAGACGACATTCCTGCAAACGATGGTTTACTCCATGGTCTGCGGATATGGCTACACGCCGGAGGAACTGAATCTGTATGCGTTGGACTTCGGCGGACGGAACCTGAGATACCTTGAAGCTCTTCCGCATACGGGCGGAGTGGTATTTGCAGATGACGAAAGCAAACTTGTGGAGCTGGATTCCGTTCTGCATGGAATCATCGACGAACGCAAACGTGTTTTTGCGGACAGCGACTGTAGTACCTTTGCGGACTATCGCACTGCGAGCAAAAAGCCGCTGCCGGCGATCCTTGTCCTGATTGATAACTTCGCATCTTTCCGGGATAAGTATATGGATATCTCTGACAGTTTTATCGACCTCATCAGTTCCGGCAGAACATTTGGCGTTTATTTTGTGATCACGGGCAGTACCAGAAACTCCATTTATTACAAGGCGACCGAGCACATTTCTACCTTCTTCACGCTGAAAATGAATGACCCGAGCAACTATCTGGATATCCATAACATCCGTCCCCCGGTCACGCCGGAGGATATCAGTGGCCGCGGAATCACGGTTTTGAATAAGGAAATTGTGGAGTTCCAGACGGCGGTTGCGTTTGATACGGAAACCGAGGCAGAACGGGTGGCTCAGATTGCACAGGACTATTGTGCGATTGCTGAAGAATGGCATGGGTATGAGCCGATACGGATCGGAACGCCCGCAGACGAAACGGATGCTTCCGGCAGAGAGACCGCAAGTTCCTCCTACTCTCTGCCGCTGAGAAGCAATCCTCCGGAGTCTGTTCCGGATGAAAGCGGAAACCTGATCCTCGGCACTTCCCGGTCGGGAGCACTGCTGTATGGTCTGACTTTGTCAGAGCACTACAAAGCCTGTATCTGTGCAGACGACAGAGAACAGTTGAAGGCGTTCTATAAGAATGCTTTGCACAGGATCACGCAGCATAGCGGCCGACGCATTGTGTTCATTGATGACGACAGCAGAGTGTTTGAGAACACGGCGGAGGATTGCCCCTCCTGCCGGTACATCAGCGGAGTGACTGAACTGGATGCGTTTATCGAAGAGCTGAAGCCTGAGCTCAACGCACGGCTGGAAGAACCGGATGCAGAGCACGAGCAACTAATGATCGTGCTCTCCGAGTTCAATGACATTTTCAAGATGATGACGGACGAGCAGGCTGCATTCATGCGGAAAGTGTTCCGGTATATTGATTCGCCGCAATACAAGATCTGCTTCCTGTGTGGATTTGATGTGAACGGAGAAAAGAACAATGACGGCTTGTTTATGTCGCTGATCGTCAATGCAGAAAGCTATGTGCTCTGCGCAGATTGCTACAAAATAGCTACAGCAAAGATCGAAACGCTGCCGCTTATCCCGGAGGCAAAATCTAGGAGCTGTTATTTTTGTCTTGAAGGAAAAACGGTTGAGATAAGGTGGTGAAATCCATGGAAAAAATATCCGTTACGGTAGAGGTCCCTGCCCTGAATGGAAGCTATGATTTTGTTGTTCCAAGCAGTATGTCGGTTCAGAATGCGCAGAATCTGATGATCAGGATATTGGATTCTGAGTATGGAGTCTCAGGCAAAAGCACCGATGCTATGCTCTTCGATAAGAACGATGGCAAAGCATTGCGCATGGAATGCAGCTTTGCTCAACTTAATATCTCCGACGGTGCCAGGCTTCTGTTGATTTAGCAGGGAGGAAACAGGACTTTATGAAATACAGGATCAACTATTCTAAAGTTATTTCACAAGCCAATTCGATCGCCGGCAATGCTGCAGATCTTTCTGTACAGATCAGGGCTCTGGAACAGATGGAGCAGGAATGCAAGTCCGTCTGGAAGGGACAGGCTGCAGATGCCTTTATCGCAAAACTCAGCGCATTGCGGGAAGAAATGAGCAGGACAAAAAGTCAGATGTCCCAGCTGGCATCGACGATAAAGTATTGTGCGGACAGAATTCAGCGTGAAGACCAGCGTGCAGCAGAGCTGGCGGCGGCGCTGAAGGCTGGCCACTGAGTCTTTGAGCATAATTTGACTGACTGAAAGGAGAACTACTATGGCATCTACGATTTTTGATGTGACCCCGGAAGAACTCGAGGCATCAGCAACTAAAATTGAGGGCAAGACAAGCGAGTTTGTTAAGACGTACAACGGCATCTATACGGCAGTGTCGGATCTGAGTGTGACCTACAAAGGCGAGGCCAGCGACACGTTCAACCAAAAGATCGAAGGCTACAAGAACGACTTCACCGCAGCAGAAAAAGCACTGAAAAACTATGTTCAGTTCCTCCGTGAGTATGCGGCCAAGATGAAATCCACCGAGAACGAGATCAAGAGCAAGGCCAGCGCACTGAGCACTGGTAAATGATCGAAATGGTTTTGAAAGGAGAACAGAAACTATGGCACAGGTAGTAGTGGATTCCGGAGTTATGCGTGACAAGGCAAATACCATTAAAACAGCGTCAAAATCCATTCAGACCCTCTATGCTGAAATGCTGCAGGAGGTTACGACCACCGCTGGAAAAATGAAAGGCGAAACGATCGAGACGCAGAAGAATCAGTTTGCAAACATGCAGACTACGTTTGATACCTTTGCGGCTGATATGGAAAAGTACGGCAATTTCCTCACGCAGGCTGCGGAATACTATGAAGCCGCAGAGCATGCAGGCATCCAGAAGGCACAGGAACAGGGCAAGGTTTTCTGATAGGGGCTAGAAGAATCGGTCGTTCCGGGCAGGGCGGTCCGCTCTGCCCGGAGATCCGATAGAAAGGAGACTGCGCTGGATGCCGAGAATCTATGTTGAATTTGCCGGACTGAAACAGGCAGGAACGACCTGCAGGGATGTCTCGTCAAAAGTGTCCGATATTCGATCGAATTTCAAAAATACCATTCGACAGCTGGACTGGGACGTGAAATTTCAGTCGGATATCAACAGCACAGCTTCGCAGTTGTCCCGAAAACTGGATGCCTATGCGGCTGCGCTGAAAAAATACCAACAGTTTCTGGACGAGGCACACAGTACATATCGGGAGCTGGACCAGCTGGAGTTTGATGGTTTTGGCAACTTAAGCAAAGGTCCCACGTCGGATACGGGATCGGCCGCCGAAAAAAATCCGACGGATCAGTTTATGACGTTTATCAAAGCCATCCTCAAGTGGAGGGATAAGACCGGCGGAGATGACACAGCTGGCATTACAAAAGATGGGATCTCCTACCTCCAGTCAGTTTATAAGTTTTTTAGCGGAGATAAGATCGGCTTGACCGGTGCAGAAAATTGGCTGGATCTTTGTGATAACAGCATTGGTGTCTGGACGGGGTTCTACGACTATCTCAAGGATTTCTACAATAAGGCCGGAAAGACTTTTTCAACGGAAAATCAGAAAGGCGTAGCAGGTCTTGGAATTGCGGGCAACGTTGTTGGACTTGTCGGCGATCTGTTCGGCGCAGCTGATACGATCAGCAACACAGAGAACATTGGTATTGCCGGTACGACCGGAGAAATTCTTGGTGCAAGCGATAAAGTCATTGACATCTGGGGCAGCGTTGAAAAGTTATGCCATGTAGGAGACAGCGCAACCAATATCACGACCAAAAGTGGATTATACAGCCCCTTGTCTTTTTATACGGCTGCGGCAAAAAGCTATCTTTCTGCCGGAGGTCAGGCTTTTACCAGCTATGAAAAATATGCTGCCGATGGATCATGGTCTACCAGCGATGTTGCGTCTACCGGGATCGAAGCGGGAGTAGCGGGGTTGTGCTCAATGGCAGATAGTCTGACGTTTGGCCTGCTTTCAGAGAAGTCGACCGGTGTCAGTGCGAGTGACATCAGCAGCAAGTTGGAAACCTGGGGAAGTCAGGTCGGAACTAAAGCCGGAAATTATATTGCGTCCGATCCGACGCTCCGTCAGATGTATCAGAATGCCAATACAGCGGGAAAAACTTTGCTGACTTTCTATGCGGCAGTGCATCCTTAAAGGACCATGCAGAGGAAACACTATGAAATTTGAAGAGTTGCTGCCGGTTGGCAGTGTTGTTCGCCTGAAAGGTGCAAAAAAGAAGATCGTGATCATGGGGTTCATGCCGGTCAAGCACCTGGCAGATGGCAGCGATGCCATTTATGATTATCTGGGCGTTCCCTATCCGGAAGGATTTATGCAACAGGATAGCGGGCTGCTGTTCAGCCACGGTAAAATCGATGAGATCGTGTTTACAGGGTACACAAACAAAGAAAGAGACCTCTTTGTGTCTACCATACAGCAGATCCTCAGCAAAACGGAAGATGTGGTCGGGTGATCCGCCGCAGCGCGCAGGATCGATTTCCTTGAAATGCAGTCGACCGATGAAAGAAGTAAAAACAGCGGATGGAGAGGAGGTCGTGCTGGATGCCAAGAATTTATGTTGAATTTTCCGGATTGCAGCAGTTGGAAACGACCTGCAGCGATGCTTCAGCAACGCTCTCTGAGATTCAGTCAGACTTCCAAAAGACTGTCCGTCAACTGGATTGGGATGTCAGACTCCAGTCGGACATCAACCGTACAGCCTCACGGCTGTCCGGAAAGCTGAGTTCTTACACAGCTGCCCTGAAAAAATATCAGAGTTTTCTGAATGATGCACACAGTGCATATCAGGAACTGGATGTGTATCAGGGGTTAGCTTTTGCAACACCGGATCCGGATCAAACGACATCGTATGGTTTTGATTGGAAGGAAATGTTCAAAGATGCCCTTGTTGTAAAGTCTTATGCAGCTCCAGGGTTGCTTGCTTTAGTTTCAGCCGCCACGGGGCTTCCCTATATTACCAGCGGCATCTATGTAGGAAAGGATCTCTCGGTCGTTGATGAGTCGCGTACTCCGTCTGCAAGTGCATCTGCAGACTGGCTTGGCTATGAGACGTCTGAGGATAAGCCGGAGGTTACCGCCTGGGTGGGGAAAGCCAATGCAGAAGCCCAAAACGAAGTGGGCTATGCTGGTGTGAATGCTTACCTTGGAAAAGCTGAGGCATCTGCCGGCGCAAGCGTCGACATCATGAAATCCGGGACGAAAAAAGAGAATACAAAAGGAAAAACCAGCCAAACAGATAAAACGGAGTTCATTGCCGCTGCGGCCAGTGCCAGCGTTGTGACTACGGCATTGGCGGGTGATGCGGCAGCCGGTGTGGGAAGCGATATGCTCGGCGTTGAGGGCAAGGTTGAAGGCTCTGTTGGAAAAGCGAAAGCCGAAGCCAAGGGACAGTTCTCGGTCGGTGAAGATGGCGTAAACATGAATCTGAAGGGCGAGACCATGGTTTCTGCCGTTGAGGGTGAGGCATCCGGCACGATCAACATTCTAGGACTGGAAATAACTGGCAAGGTCGGAGGCTATGCAGGCGCGGCCGGCATCAAAGGAAAAGTTGGCATAGAGGATAATAAATTCGTACTGGAAGGCGGCGCTGCGGCTCTACTTGGAGGTTCCGTCGGCATAGAAATCGGATTCAACGAGGAAGGGTGGGATAACTTCGTTGACTTTCTCACATTTTGGGATTGATGAGGAAAGGTGACTTGTTCTTATGGAATCGTTCAGGTATGACTTCACCATGAAAGAGTTATCGTATTTCTTGTTCAAAAAGAAAAAGTGCCCTAAATGTGGTGGGAAGATGAAAAAAGAAAAATGTTGCGAGACTGTGGAGGGATCGGTATTCAATACCAATACGGTCCCACTTTACATTCAGGGGCATCAGGTAAAACATTATTTCTACCGTTTTTCCTGCACGGACTGCGGCGCTGAATTTACGTTGTCCGAGCTGTCGAAGTAAGAAGGGAGATCCATATGAAAAAATTTCTGCCGATCGGCTCCGTTGTGCTGTTGAAAGATAGCAAAAAACGAATTATGATCGTAGGCGTAAAACAAAAGCAGGCATACGCTGATAAGGTATGGGATTACAGCGCATGCCTGTATCCGGAAGGAATCCAGGACCCGGATAAACTGTTCCTGTTTGATCATGAACAGATCGAACGTCTGTACTTTGTGGGACTTCAGGATGGAGAGGGGTTGGCTTTTCTGAACAAGCTGAATCATCTGGATGATCGCACGGACAGCGACCGCTGATCATCCGGAAACAAGGAGGCTGCTTATGAACAGGCCGATTTGTTATTTTCACATCGGGCAGCGCCCAAACCACGAAGACAATTTTTTTCTGAATGGCTTGTACCTTACGCCCGATTCTCAGAAACAGATGCCACAGAAACGCAGCGGTTTTATCTGCGACACAACAAGGACGGATGTGCGTCTTTTTGCAGTCAGCGATGGTATGGGCGGGCACAATGCAGGCGAGGTCGCCAGCAGGATCTGTGTGGAAGAGCTTGCGTCGGCATACAGTATGCTGCAGCGCACGGCTTCACTCCAGGAGGCAGTGGCCTTTCTCCAAGAAGTGATAGCACAGATCAATGAAAAAGTCTGTGAGATGAGCCACAGGCGGACCGATTTAAAAGGCATGGGAGCCACCCTTGTTCTGATGGTTACTTATGGGACAGAACTTGCGGTTCTGAACATTGGTGACAGCCGGGCATATCAATTTACAGACGATGTCATGACGCAGATCACAAAAGACCACACCGAAGGGCAGCGAATGCTGGATCTTGGGCTACTGACCCGAAAAGAACTTTCGGCTTTTCCCGCCCGAAAAAATCTGAGCCGGTATATTGGTTATGGGCAAAGCGGCTATGTTCTGCAGGCAGATGAATACTATCCTAACCGGAAAGATGGAATCGTGCTTTTGTGCAGCGATGGCATCTCTGATTTTGTTCCGGATGTGCGCATTGCGGAGATCCTGCGCGCAGAAAAGAACCTTGAACTTGCAGGAAAACAACTTATAAATGAAGCCATATCATCGCAATATGCAGATAATGCAACTGTGATATTGGTGCCTTTTGAGGAGTGATTTTGTGGCACAGACAAACCTGGTTGGAAAAACGATCCTGGGCTACACGGTGAGCGAAAAAATCGATTCGGGTACATTCGGCACCGTGTATAAGGTCGTGAAAACAAATGCGGCCGGACAGTATGTCCGAGCACTGAAACACATCACAATCCCGACAGAAAAACAGTATTATTCCGTGCTGAACTCCATGGGTGGAGATGTGTCCAAGGCGGACAGCTATTTCTCACAGATGCTGAACAACATCGTTTCAGAGATCAAGATTCTGAACGACCTGTCCGAAAAGGGTGTACAACATATCGTCAGATATTATGAGAACGACATTCTTGTTACCGATGCACCAAAACGGTATGACATTTTTATTCTGATGGAATATCTGACCCCCCTTGATGACTATATCCGAAACACGGATTTCCGTGTGCGGGACGTTGTGAATTTTGGGTTGGATGTTCTGTATGGGCTGCGCTCCTGCCACGAGAATGGCGTCATTCACCGGGATATCAAAGATGAGAATATCTTTGTGTCGGACAAAGGCGAATACAAAATCGGTGACTTCGGCGTTTCAAAAGTTATGAAGGACAGCGCCCGAGCCGAATCTCTGAAGGGAACGCCCAATTTTCTTGCGCCGGAAGTATATCTGGGCAAGGAGGGCTATACAAAGTCCGTTGATCTCTATTCCCTCGGCATCGTCCTTTACAGGCTGCTGAATTACAGTAGAAATCCATTCCTCCCGCACTTCCCAGAGCAATATTTCACACAGGACGAAGATGCCGCCTTTGAAGAAAGAATGAGTGGAAAAACGCCGGATCCGCCGATGCTCGGCGGAGATGCGATCGGTCAGGTGATCGTAAAGGCAATCTCGAACAGCAAGGAACGCTTCCAGACGGCAGACGAATTTATAAGTGCTTTGGAAGCTGCCGTCGATAACACCCCTTCGGAAGTATTCAATGAAAAGGTCAAGCTGGAAGTTTCTCCAAGTACTGAACCGGAAGACAAGGGATTCGCCGGACAGTATCGATCGACGATCGGCGAAACGCTGCCGGATTCTGTAACGGAAGAAGCCGCCGAAGATGACCATAGCAGTTCCCTCAATGAACATCTGTTCGAGAGCATCGGAGAGACGCCGGTCACGACAATTTCCAAAGCAGAACCTGTGAATGTCACAGTGGAAAAAAAGAGCCAGAAGGACGTAAATGTCGGGCAACTTCCTCAAAACACAACCAGACCAATTGTGGACAAGGCTCCTCCTGAAATAGACACCCTGCAGGAGCCTGCCGCTTTGGATAAGGACGTGATGAAAAAGCTGATCTTTGCAATTCCGGTATTCATCCTTTTTGTCGGCATCGTGGCCTACTTTATCGTGGTCCCGAAGGACTACAGCCGGGTCATATCGTTCTTTGACTGGCTGTTTACAGATCCGCAAAACATCGTGGATACGCTGCATGATTCGCATATCGTTATGGCGCAGATCAACAGCATCATTGGCATAAGGATTTTCTGGTGGGTATGGCTGGCGGCGTTCATCGCATCACTGTTTTTTGTTGGCAAACAGTTTCAGACAAAGCCGGCCCCAGATGCTCCGAACGCGATCCTTACAAAGAAGGAACCTTATCTGATGATTCAGGATGTCATGGATGCGTTGAAACAGGTAAAAAAACGTAGCAGCAGCAAACAGCTGGATTCTCTGATCTATGCAGTCAAACGGCTCGAAGAAAAACTGTCAGTTGAAAGCGATTTCGGCTACGGAAATACGGCGGTGATTCATTGCGAAAACAACATCGCAAACCAGCTTCAGTTCCTGCTGGATACGGTTTCGTGCGTTGAAAACGGAAATTTTGAACAAAATCTGGATGCTATGAGCACTGCTGTCACGAACATAAACTCGTTACTGCGGAAACGGACCGAATTGAAAAAGCGATAAACTTCATGGCACAGCAATGAAGTCCCCAGCAGGGACTCCAATCTCCGATTTACAAATAGCAACGCCTGAAACTTCTTGACGATGAACCGGTCCGTAAAAAGTAGACAATAGACAAAAAGCCTCCCCATGTGTGATATGTACCCAGTTTTCTGGATACAAGTGAATAATTAAGATTCAGACATGGATGCTTCCCTGAACATAAAGGGAGGCATCCATTTTGTTTTAGCTTGAACAAAGCCCGCTGCGGAACATCCGGCGGCGGGCTTTGCACATAACAACAT
>ERZ773169.1742-NODE-1742-length-17921-cov-3.869137_pt1 | contig 17921 bp, 18 predicted proteins | sample MGYA00580536_ERZ773169 | MGnify/ENA primary metagenome ERZ773169 (study PRJEB29015, sample SAMEA2737814) | human gut metagenome | biome: human gut; feature: human-associated habitat; material: faeces | place: China | collected 2012 ...
TCCATGGAAGCTTTGTGTGTGATCTCCACGTTCTGCATACGCTCTTTGAGGCTTGCAACCTCTACTTCCATTGCTCCTATGATACCAATACATCTCATAATAAAATTCTCCCGTCTTTTTTCTGTATTTTAAATTGTCTATTTCAAAATTTCTACATTCTTTTTTATTATACCAAATGTTGCGTTTATATGGAAACTTTTTTTACCTCGAACAAGCCCGGATATCTGAATCAGGCTTGTAGCCTTTTTTATTTTCTGCTATACTGTGCAAAGGAGGTTGAGATTATGGTATATAAAACATCCGGCGTCTGTTCAAGCGCCATCTCATTTGAAATTGACGAACAGGGAAAAGTTCATGATGTAAAATTTCAGGGCGGATGCTCCGGCAACACACAGGGAGTAGCCAAACTGATCGAAGGTATGGATGCCAAAGAAGCTATCAGCAGACTCGAAGGAATCCGCTGCGGATTCAGACCAACATCCTGTCCGGATCAGCTTTCCAAAGCTCTGAAAGAAGCTTTAAACTAAATATTTTTTTCCTGTACAGCTGTGTGCTGTATATAAGTACATACAGAGAACCCGCCACCGGCAGCTTCTCTCGCATACTTTGGCATCAACTGCAAAACCGGAGAACCACATCGGCTCTCCGGTTTTTTGCATCTTTTTATATTGATTTTTATTTGCAATTCTTTATGACAGATCATCTCGGTCCCATTTATCACACAATGACTGCACTTCTCTTGTAAAGCGGTCGAGGTCTTTGTTCGGAATACCTTCGCTCTTACGGATAACAGACATAAGACGCTGTCCCATAGCAACCAGTTTCTGGAATGCACGTGCAGCTTTCGAAGTCTTCGGTGAAACGGCAGCCTTCGTGATCTTGATGCCCTGCGCTTCATAGATGCAGACATTTTCTGCGAGGTCAAAAACGGTGCCGCTGAATGGTGCCATTGCATCCAGTCCAAGTTCTTCCTCAAGACGTCTTGCAAAAATTTCCGTCACTTCATCATCACCATGTGTAACAAAAACTTTTGTCGGTTTCTGACTGAAAGATTTGATCCAGGTCATAAGTCCGTTTACATCGGCATGACCGCTGATGCCCGGCATCTGGCAGATTTCTGCGCCAACATAAACAGTCTCACCAAAAAGTTTTACCTCTGTAGCACCTTCGAGAAGTGATCTTCCGAGCGTTCCGATTGCCTGATAACCGACAAACAGAATCGTGTTGTTCGGATTCCACAGATTATGTTTCAGGTGATGTTTGATTCGTCCGGCATCGCACATACCACTCGCGGAAATGATTACTTTGCAATCCTCGTCAAAGTTGATGGCTTTGGAATCGTCACTTGTGATCGAAGTTTTCAGTCCCGGGAACCTTAACGGGTTGATGCCCTTATTTACAAGTGCCAGCGCTTCTTCATCAAAACAGTCATAAATATGTTCATTAAAAATGGTTGTTGCTTCGTTTGCAAGCGGACTGTCCACATAAACTTTGAAATTATCATGTCCGTGAACGCGTCCTTCTTCTTTGATCTGACGGATGAAATAAAGCATCTCCTGCGTACGTCCTACCGCAAAGGACGGAATCACAACACTTCCTCCGCGATCAAAGGTTCTCTGGATCACCTCACTCAGAAGTCCCACATAATCCGGACGGTCACCATGGCTTCTGTCACCGTAGGTCGACTCCATCACGACATAATCCGCATCGTGAAGGTATACCGGATCTTTGATCAGCGGCTGATTGAGATTTCCAATATCACCGGAAAAAACAATCTTTTTCTCTTTACCATCCTCGTTGATGATCACTTCAATGCTTGCAGATCCAAGCAGGTGTCCGGCATCGACAAACCGTACACGGATACCTTCCGCCGGTGTGACCGTCTTTTCATATGGACACGGAACAAAATTCTTCAGGACACCCATTGCATCTTCCATCGTATATGCCGGTACAAACTCCGGCTTGCCCTGACGACGTCCCTTACGGTTACGCCATTCTGCCTCGAACATCTGGATATGGGCGCTGTCTCGAAGCATAATGTCACAGAGATGGCAGGTCGCCTGTGTCGCATAAACCGGTCCCTGAAAACCTTTTGCATAGATTGCCGGCAGATTTCCGGAATGATCCATATGTGCGTGGGTCAAAAGCACAAAATCAAGGTCACTTCCCTTAACCGGTATTTCCTGATTTTCATAATAATCGGGTCCCTGTTCCATACCACAGTCTACAAGAAACTTCTTACCGGCAGCTTCCAGATAATAACAGCTTCCGGTTACTTCATGTGTCGCCCCAATAAAGGTTATCTTCATGTGCGAGCCCCCTTTGTCTGAAAAATCACGCAAATATATATTGTTGTAACCATTATACACGATTTAATTATTTTTTAACAGTATTTTTGTATAAAATCACAAGATAAATACAGGAGAAGATTTACTGTTCACACGTAATGTCCCGCGAGGTGTTTTGCCATGAATATGGCAAAATCCCGAGACATACGGGGCAAAATCCCATCACCGAAGGTGATTTGGAATGGATTTTGACCAAGTTGCTGTGAACGGAGTGAACAGCAACGGAGAAGATTTTGGGATGTCTGTAAATTACAGAAACAGGAAAGATTGGTAAAATGGAATTACCTGCTGGATTGACCTTGTATATACTTAGTTCTTATGTAGTCCACCGTTTACAGGCACTAAGTTGACTTGTTTAGTACTAACTTCTTACATAGTCTACCGATTTCTGATGCATAATTGACTTGCATGACACTTAGTCTTCTCATAGTCCACAAATTTCCTAAAATTGAATGACTCCTGCATAGGTAAGTTCTAGACAAGTCAATTATTTCAGGTAAATCAGTTGGCTTCCACATCAGTAAGTTCTAATCAAGTCAATCATTTCAGGTAAATTAGGTGGTTTCCATATGAGTAAGTTCTAGACGGGTCAATCACGTACGGATATTGGGATGACTTCAGAAATAGTATCTGTCTCTCCGACCAATGAAAGCTGGATATGTATGGAAAAATCAAGAAAAGGAACAGGGCGGGATCTGAAATCCCGCCCTGCCTTACATGGTTTTGGTTTGGTTTTTTAAGTCTGCTGGCAGCACGTCCCTTCGAAAGGTAACGGATGTTTACACGGTTTATTCTGCATTCTCCGGTGTACATGATGCCCGCAGTAGTTTGGTTTAAAGATTTTGTCTTAGGTTTTTAAAGTTATAATTTGTTAATTGGTTTTACATGGTTTAAAAAATTTGGTTTTTGGTTGATTTTTGGTTTTCTCTTTAATGTTGTTTTTGGTTAATAGTTACATTGAGTGATTAATTACTTAATCATGATACCCTGTGTCAGGGTGGAAGCCGATTCCTTTAAGCCATCATTGCTGGCTGCATGGTATCCACGTACACGGTAGTAGGTACCGCTTGGAACGATAACATCAATTGTCCTGCTTAAGCTGGTCACATTTTTTCCTGTAAATTCCCATACCTTATAGGTACTGTAACCACCATTTACCTTACGTTCCAGAAAAAGTGACAGGTACACCTTACTGCATTTCTTATGACACTGTGTCAGACCGTAGATTGCAAGCTCCCCACTGTTTACTTTCTGGATTTTCACATTACCACAATTAAGATTTGTACTTCTTGCTGGATAATATTCCGTATCTTCGGCAAAATCCTCTGTGGTTTCCTCAGCCGTGATCTCATCCAGAATACTGGTGGTTTCTGCCAGTACCGGCGTCACACTCATTCCCACTGACAAACCGACTGCCATAAGAAGACCAAGTAATTTCTTCCCTCTGCTCATTTCTCACTCCTTTCGCTATGTAAACATACCCTTACATAATATATACGTAAGAAATCGCGAAAAATCACTCTAAAATTTCATATATTCTACAATTTTTTTTAGATCTTCTAATTCTATCTTTCCGACAAGGCTGTACGACACCTCATCTTTTGTCCAAACTGCGGTATACGTTGATACTTCTTCCACATCTCGTATTTCTTTAATCGTTATTTCAATTCCATTTTCTTTGATTGTATCTAATGTATATTCTTCCCCCTTAACAAGGTTTACATCGCTGGCAATATTATCATTTTGTTTATCAATAAAATACATTATAATTGTATCATTATATTGATACTCTATTCTGGCGTTTGAAGTTTTTACACTGATCTCATAATCATAAAACTTCATTTTCTTTGGTCGATAATAAAATTCCGGTACCTCAACCCCGATTTTATTCTCTATATCCTCTATTGCCTCATATTCATCTGTATTTACATCTTCATTGTCTTCATCATTCCCTACAACTACTCGTGTATCATCTCCAGACAAATATTTCAGCCCCCTGATAAAATAACTCCGATTCGCCTCGCTGGTCATGCTCGCAGCAAACACGCACAGCAGACATACTCCTGCCACACCGGCAACTTTGCCTAGCCGCAGATATCCCCGCTTCTTTCTGCCCGTGCTGCTTTTCTCCGTTTTCTTCTCCGCCACTGCCTCATTACCATTTTCCGGCACACCTGTCTTCACAGACGAGTGTAAACCTTCTGTTGCCTTTGCTGCAGTATTAGCCTTCTTTGAACCACCTGACTCCATGTCAATAATTTTGTCTCTGGTTGCTTTTTCCGCGCCGCCAGCCTCCTTCGAAGTTCTCGCCTCCATAGAAATAATTTTCTCCCCGGCTGTCCTTGACACAGAAGCATTATTCTTCTTCGCCACAGCATCTCCGGCGATTTCTGTACCAGCACATCTGACTGCTTTCTTTGAAACCTCCGAAGTGTCATCCGTCTCATCCTCATACAGCCCTTCTTCTTTCAGGCGCTGATAGAATTTTTCTCTGGGGACACTCAACTCTTCTGCGATATCGAGGTTTTTCTCATACTCCTGTCCGGCAAGCAAAGACTTCTCGATCAGCTCTGCCTCATCAATGTATGTCTCCTCCAGCCACTGCCGGAACTTTTCGTCATCCTCCATATCCGGCATGTCCAACATCGGATCTTCTATATAATTGTCTTTCTGTTCCTTTTCAAACTTTTCTTTCATTACATAATCTCCTGCTGCCGCTATTTCCCACTGTAGACTTTTCTGCGAATTACCGTTTCCCACATTCCGGATGATTTTCACAGCATCTCAGACAGCGGACAGCTCTATCTCTCCTTGACAATTCTGTCCCGGTGGTTCATAGTTATGGTTAATAAAAAGATTTTTCAGGAGGAATTCCCTATGAAACATATTGTTCTTACCGGCGGTGGTACTGCCGGCCACGTTACCCCAAATATCGCCCTGATCCCGACACTCAAAGCTGCCGGATATCAGATTTCCTATATTGGTTCCTATGAAGGTATTGAGCGTAAGCTCATCGAAGAAATGGGAATTCCTTATTACGGAATCTCCTCAGGCAAACTCAGACGTTACTTTGATCCTAAGAACTTTTCCGATCCGTTCAGGGTTCTCAAAGGTTTCCACGAAGCAAAAAAACTTCTTAAGAAACTGAAACCTGACGTTGTATTTTCCAAGGGCGGTTTCGTCACCGTCCCGGTTGTGATCGCTGCAAAAAAATGCAAGATTCCAGCAATTATTCATGAATCAGATATGACTCCGGGCCTCGCCAACAAGCTCTGTATCCCTTCCGCAGTCAAAGTATGCTGCAACTTCCCAGAGACCGTCAGCAGTCTTCCGGCAGACAAAGCAGTCCTTACCGGTACTCCAATCCGTCAGGAGCTTCTGAAAGGTGACAAAGAAGCCGGCAGACAGTTCTGCGGATTCACTTCCGACAAACCGGTCCTTATGGTAATCGGCGGAAGCCTCGGTGCAGCCTCGGTCAACGACCATGTCCGCAAGATTCTTCCGGAACTTCTGAAAGAATTCCAGGTTATCCATCTCTGCGGCAAAGGCAAAATGGATGAGTCTCTCAATGGTACTGAAGGTTATGTACAGTATGAATACATCAAGGAAGAACTCCCGGATCTCTTCGCGCTGTCCGATGTCGTGATCTCCCGTGCAGGCGCGAATGCAATCTGCGAAATCAGTGCTCTTCACAAGCCGAACCTTCTGATTCCGCTCTCTGCAAATGCAAGCCGCGGTGACCAGATTCTGAATGCCCGTTCTTTCGAAAAGCAGGGATTCAGCATGGTACTTGAAGAGGAAGAAATCACCGATGAAAAGCTCCTCGATACCATCCATCAGTTATACAAGAACCGTCATACTTTCGAAGAAGCCATGGCAGGTGGCAAACAAATGGATTCCATTCATCATATCTTTTCTCTTATTGAGGAATGTGTATTATCCAGGTAAGCAACAGAAGGCAGTTACAAATGTGACTGCCTTCTTAGTTTCTCCAGTTCTTCTATAATCCACGCCTTTGAACGCAGATTACGGTTGTTTACATTGTTCGTTGTGATCCCGTATTCCTCAGCAACTTCCGAGGCCGGAATCCTGTGCATCTTAGTTTTTATCAAAATATCGTAGTTCTGTGGATTTCTCATTCTGAGTTTCCGAAGAACAAGTCTCTGATAAGTTTCTTCTTCCATACGCAGAAGCCGTGCTTCCGGGTCTCCTCTTTCATCGGGAGTCTCTTCCACACCCTCTTCGTCGAATGTACACATTTCCTGTTTGGTGGAGGGTTTTCTGAAATAATCGTTGCATCTGTTTGTAGTTGCGCGAAAAACCAGTGCTTTCAGTTTCTTATGGTCTGAATAATCCAGATTTTCCCTCATCTTGTATAATGTGATGAAAATCTCCTGACTGATATCTTCTGCCAGAAGTTTATCCTTCGTGATACAGTATGCAACATATGCTGAGAATCTTTGATATTCATCATAGAACTTATTAAAATTCTCAATCGTCATTCGTATTTACGCTTTCGTTTTATTTTGTCATTTTTTCTTACGTATTCTGTATGACTCATGCTTTTACTTTACTCAGAATCTCTTCTTTCATTTCATCGGTCAGCTCACCCGGTTTCCATGTCAGACCAACCTGGTCGCCTTCATAACGCGGAATCAGATGCATATGGAAATGAAAAACTGTCTGACCTGCAATCTCACCATTGTTCTGTACGATGTTAAATCCGTCACAGTTCAGTCCGTCTCTGAGCTTTGTTGCCATTTTTTTTGCAAGAACCATTGCTTTCGCTGCGGTCTCATCCGGAAGTTCATAAATATTGGCGGCATGTGATTTCGGAAGAATCAGCGAATGTCCCTTAGAAGCCGGTCCCAGATCCAGGATCACGCGGAAGTCTTCGTCCTCATATAATGTAGCGGATGGAATTTCTCCATTCGCGATTTTACAAAAAATACAATTTTCCATGATAAATTCCTCCTTCAGAATTCTGTAAAAATAACTGTTTAATAACTATATTGTCTCGTATTTGTGCGAATTTTTCAATACGAAATTTGTTGATTGTGGTATTTTATGATGATACACTTCCCATGAGGTGACAGATTATGCAGGAAAAGAACAAATTTGAACAGCAGAAAAAAGAATTTCAGTCGACACTCTCGATGTTCTCACATGAGATACGTAACCCCCTCGCTCTTATCACAAGTGAGTTACAGATGTTATCCGACCATCATCCGCAACTTTGTCTGGATGAACACTGGGACAACATTATGGAAAATCTGAATTACATCCGTGAGCTTCTTGATGAAATTTCCCGGTATCAGAATGCAGGACATCTCTCTCTCGTATCAACGGATACAAGCCTGTGGCTTGATCGAATTGCCAATACCTTTCGACCTGCACTGGACTATCTGGGCATTGCACTTGAGACTGACATTCCCAAAAATCTTCCCCATCTTGAACTGGATCAGACAAAAATCCGTCAGGCTCTTTTTAATCTTCTCCGCAATGCACAGGAGGCTATTCAGCACGCACACGGCAAAATTCGAATCATCGCTTCTGCTGTTTCAGATGGAATCCAGATCACCGTCCATGACAATGGCTGTGGCATGACCGCAGAACAGATGGAACAGATCTTTTTTCCTTTCGTAACGTACAAGCCCGGCGGCACAGGTCTCGGGCTTGCTGTCACCCGGCAGATCATCGAAGCACACCATGGGACGCTCCGCGTCGAAAGTGCACCCGGTGAAGGAACAACCTTTTATATTCTTCTGCCTCTCGGATGATACAGAAGAATGGAAATCACCAGACCGCAGACCAGTCCGGCAACGTGGGCTGTATTGTCCACTTCTGTACTGGTAAATCCATAATAAAGAGAAAAAAATGCCATGACAAGAATCTGTCTCGCAGACAGATCTCCGAGCCATCCTTTGTTGCGGACCACAATATAAATCATCGCTCCCATAACAGCAAAAACTGCACCGGAAGCGCCCGCTGATACGGCAAAATCCATAGATTTTAACTCAACGAGCACTGAGATCACATTGCCGAGAAGTCCGCCCACAAGATAGATAATCAGAAATTTTATCTTGCCGATCACACGTTCAAGACGGCTTCCCAGAACAAACAGAACCAGCATATTATTCAAAAGGTGTTCGATTCCAAAATGCAGGAACATACAGGCAAACAGTCGGTAATATTCCCCGCCTTCTATGATCATCGGTGTGTAGGCTGCGCCACAGTCCAGCATATGAATCGTGTTCTGTGAACTTCCGCTGAATTCCACCGCGAGAAACACGATAATATTGATCAGGATCAGGCCGACCGTCACCGGCTCTTTTTTTATTTCTTCCATATAGATCATTACTCCAGAATTTGTTCAAATCTCACTGTCACATCCTCCGGGATATGATAGAATTTCTTGAAACGTTTTGCCCATCGCTCATTTGGCGGTATAGTCTGATAGAAATATTCCGAATACGGCAGAACAGGCAGCACAATTTCCTTCTGTTCCTGCTCTATTCCCGTCTGTATCAATTGTGCTCTGTAATCGTTTACCTGACCGATTGCCAAAAACATTCTTACATATATCACACACAGAACACAGACCGCCATTCCTGTTATCAGTATAGGATAGAACAACTCCGTCCTGTATCTGCCTGTCAGATATCTGATCAGCTTCAACAGCACCAGTGCCTGAAAAATATAAGATACGTAAAAACATCTCGCACCAATAGGATTCGCTGCCAGAAGCGGTGCCGCCACAGCTCCCGATGACAGATAGAGAATGCACATGGAAATTCTCTCTTTCCTGTCTACATTTTTCCAGATGCACAAAAGCACATTTGCAAAAAACAAAATCGCAAGCATGGTATTGATCGCATTATTCAGATTTTGATCACTGTCAAATACCCATTGTGGATAAATTTTATGAAAGACACTATATACACTGTACCCACAAAATACTATCGTCATTTCTATTGTGGCAAAAGTTTTTCGCCCACTTTTCTGAATCAAAATCAACAAGACGATAATCAAAAGTATATTCAACACCCAGTTATTTATTGATAAATGATACCAGATATTGCTAATAAACTGTCTTGCCATTCCACTGACAGTTGTGTGAATTTCTTTATATCCGTCTGATCCGTCAGCAGCTCTTGAATAGGCACCGTTAGAAAACATAATCAGCGCCCCCGCTATAGAAGCCCATAAAAAATTTAATTCTATAAGCGGAATATTTTTATAACGAATCAGTGTATACACAACAATCCATACCGCATAAAAAACCACAAATACTGTAATATTCTCAGAAAACAACTGTACAGAAATACCAAGTGGAATTACCATAATTGTTTCCCAGACAGGAATAGCAGGCTGCTTCTGCTTCGTATACACCCATTCCGTCCAGTTATAATAAATCAAAAACAGAAAAACCGGTGGAACAAAATTTACAAATGCTGCCGGCCAGCCATAGCTCTGCTGAAACAACGTTGATGGAATTGAGATTAAAAGAAAAAAAGCTCCCAATAGTAAAAATGTATTTTCTTTTGTCCAGCTTTCTTCTTCGAAACGTATATTTTTATACATGACATCCAAAAGCCACACAACACCTGCTGCAAGTACCACAGCCTTTGCAAGTACGCTTCTGGTAATCAAAAGTGCCAGAAGATTTCCCAGATAACGGCCATTATAATCTTTAAAACCGTTTTTCATAAGTTCTATCCGTTCATCCAGACCCCACTGCCATTCATCATGGCAGTATGGTACCTTATATCCGATATATAAAAATACAACAAATGCCGCTATATATATCAACCAGCATACCTTACTTTTCTTTTTCATGGGTTATATTTCTCTTTCATTTTTCTTTCAGAAAGTATAGCATACCGTATTATAAAAGTCTATATAACCGCTTTTCCTTCAACCGTATTTTCAGGCGTTCTCCGTCTATTTTAAAAATATGTACCGGGCCTGTGCAAATTCCACCTGATCCTCGTCCTGCAGCTGATATTCCTCTCCTGTCTTCAGCAGTCTTCCATTTACTGAAGTTCCATTTCTCGAGTTGAGATCTGACAGATAATATTCGTCATCTGCCTTACGGATTTTTGCATGAATACGGCTGACTGTCGGGAGGGAGATCACAGCATCGGCGGCATTTTCCATCTTACCGATCACCATAAGGTCACGATCCAGATAGATTGTCGCAAGTTCTCCCGGTTCGCGGCTTACAAGACTGGCAGGGCCTTCAGTCTGTCCGGCGGACAGAACGACGGTTTCACCGTAGTTTTCTGTTTCCCCGGTCTGTTCCGGCATTTTATACTTTCCGTCTCCCCATTCCGGCATTTTTTCCTGTACTGAATCTGCTTCATACAAATCCTCTGAATTTCTCTCCTTCCTCCTTTTCTCACTGCTGCTTTCATATGTATCATCAAGTTCCCTCTTCACCTTTTTTCTCCACTCTGCACTCATCTGCTTTTTCTGCTTCTTCTTTTCGGCTGTCCAGGACAAGAATGCAGCGAGAGCCAAAAGGATGATGGCTCCTCCGAAGATAGCTTCCGCCGGGATTCCCGGAAGGTACCCCAGATAGCGAAGTATAAGAAGAATGATCAAAACTGCTGCTGTGAAAACACAAAGTAAAGCACCCGTCCATTCGTTGGAGGACTTTTGAAAATCAGACTCCTCTTTCTTTTTGTCTTTTTTCCTTTTTGAAGTTTTATTTTCCACGTCTGTCTCCAGTAAATGTGAAACATCTGCCTTTTCCTGTATTTTTTCTCCAAAATTATCCGCACCATCCAGATTGTTTTCCGGGGGCTTCTGCCCCTGTTTCTGTGCAGAGTCTTTATTGTCATTTTTCCCTATAACTTCTCTGTTCTGATAAATTGCCTCTTTTATATGTTCAAGCTGAAATCCTGTCTCCATTGCTTTCCGGTAGACTCCATAGCCCATACTCACTGCCTGAGGATCTTCATGGTCAAGTCGCGGGAGAAGGTATTCTGTCAGTTCCCGGAACTGTTCCTGTATCGGATGATGATAATCCGGAAGACAGCAGAATTTCACTTCTCGCTTCTCTATATCCAGAAAGATATACTCCGGACATAAAAGGAGCTGGTCTGTATTCATAAGAAACTCCGCCATCTCTTCCATCACACGAATGAATCCGCCAAAAAGCATGTGCAGATCTTTTCTGTGAAATTTCCGCTGTTCATAAAAAGACGCCAGTGACTGCCTGGATGTGATGTCATAATAAAACAGCAGATTCCCGTCCAGTCCCTGCAATCTGCACTTTAATATAGAGGGAATCACATTTCCCGTCAGCATTCGTACCTGATAGGATGCTGTATTTACCTTTTCTTCTTCTCGTAGGATCAAATAATTGTGACTTACATCTCTTTTATATTCTGCATACATATTTTAATCTCCTGTTATACCAATCACTTCCTTTGCAGCCTTGAGCCTGCGGATCCATTTTACCGGCCGAATGACTTTTGAGTTTCCTTCTGTTTTTAATGTCCATTTAAATCCACAAAAACCTGCAATCGTATCTGCTTCATAAGTTACACTGACTTTCTTTTTTCCTGCATTTACATGACATCGCAGATTTTCCGCCCCGAAGAATCCTACATTTCCAAGCTCCTCACCACGGATTTCTGCTGCTGCCTGCGCCTGTCCGTCCTGACGCACTGCCTCCATACTTCCACTCAATGATGCTTCGCAGGCTGCCGCCGTCAGCCATGCCCGGTTATGTACAAAAAATGACAGATAAATGACTCCCATAACTGTCAGAAGCACGATAGACATGACACATGCAGCCTCTATCGTAAAACTACCCTTGCACAGATTACTTCTATATTTCTTATGTCTTGAGTTTACAATCCTGTATCTGTAATTTTTGAGGATTCTTTTCTTCATATAACCATCCCTCCTACATATCCCAGCAATAAAAAAGGTACCAGTGGAATCTCCGTCTTTTTATTCTTTCGAAACACCAGCAACAGGATACCGGAACATGCCGCCGCAAGCAGCATTCCAATGCAGGCCGTCTGAATGTAGCTTTCCATTCGCATCATACATCCCAGCGCCATAAGAAGCCATCCGTCTCCCATACCTACCTGTCCCCGTGTCAGGATACTGCATGCAAAAATAAAAATGCCTATGGCCGCCGGAATCAGATAGTCCGTCATTGTTCTTCCGGTTTTGATACTGTATGCCACTCCTGCCAGTCCGAACAGCAATGTGACCGGTATTGAGATTTCTCTTTTTCGGATATCCAAAAAACTGCTGAAAAGCAGAAAGATCAGTGTGCCGTATTTTTCCATTTTCCTTTTCCTTCTTTCTTCTGATCATTTCATTCTTTCTGAGATTTTTATTGCTGCTTCTGTAATGTCTCCGCCGAATCTCTATCCGCATTTGCTGCATACATGCATGTCTCCGAGCTGTGATTTCTTGACCAGCCGAACGGTACGCTTCAGTCCACTGCAGGAAGCATCATTGTGATAACGGTTCCCGGAACCCGTAATATAAACAGTCCCCGAGGGGTTCTGATGTCGGCTGCAGGTCTCACATGGGCTGTATTTCTCCCCATTATCATTTCGCCTCTGTGATACACTGCTTCCGGACACCTGTGTAATAGACAGGTTCAGATAACGGCAACCCGCTTTTGTGTGATATACCGACCCACTCTCTGTCACAAAAACCATTTCTTCAGGTTCTGTGCTGTTACCGGAGCCTTTCCCACTTTCTTCTGCGCCTGTCCATGCATGGACTTTCACGGTATTGTGCATCCAGACCTTCGGAAGTGGTATCAGCGCACCGACCGGACTGTATGAATATACATCGGGCAGTGTGATTTCATCCGGGCCATTTCCGTCCGCCACATACGCATACATCCCGGCTTCCTTCGTCTTTTCACATAACGCCTGCAAATGTGTCGTCTGCAGACTGTAAATGTCCATAAAGGAAATCATTGTCACCATACCCAGAAAAAACAGCGGAAGTACAAGTGCTGTCTCTACTGACAGTCCTGCCTTTTTTATCTTTGCACATGAGGTACACAAAGATACCTTTTCAGAAAGCGTCAGGAGGATTCTGCCTATCGGGGACGACAGATACCATCTGTTCAGAGAGCGTGTCCTTTCTTTATTCTTTCTGCCTATCTTGTTTTGATTCCCATTGAGCTTTTTTTGTGCCTTCTGAAAAAGCATCTTTCTGCACCTCCTTTTAGCGGGCGGCGAGAACGCCGCCCTTCAGCCCTCAGATATAGCTGTATTGTTTTGTTACGGTATATGTTCTGCTTCTGTTTGCCCGCACATCCACAGACACCTCAATTGCTTCAATACAACAGTCCAACCGGAACTGTTCTCTGCCTTTTGTCGCACGTATCTCCGCTTCAATCATATCCATTCCCCGCTTAAGTTTCTGCGAACGTGAAGTGGATAAAAGAAGTACCTGCAGATAATCTTCATATGACATGCCGCCCTCCACATCTTTGCGCTCACTGTCCATTTCCTGCAGGAAATTCGAAAGATTTTCCAGTGACAACTGCCAGTCTGCCGGTGATTTCACAAGCGGTACTTTTCCTCCATGAAACAGTTCCCGCAGATCTACAATGCTCTCCGCAAATGACCAGCACAGTATCAGCGCAGTCTCAATCACCACTGCTGCCGGAGGAATCAGAAAACCAGATGCAACTGCCAGCGCAAGTGCCTGTATCTGTGCTCTCTTTGATGCATCGGTCATCAATGCCGATACATTGATTCCTTCGCGGATCAGAAGGAGCCGCCTTGCAACTGTCTGGAGATTTTCCCGGTCACTGGATTTTCCACCCAGAAGATATTCAATCTGATATTTAAGTCCTGCGGTGGACGGTTCCCGGTAATTTCCCAGATGTTCCATCAGATACTGCTGGTAGAGAATCTGCGAAGTCGCAGAAGACGTCTGGATATTCTCCGTTGGAAGATTGATTCCTTCCTGCAGCTGTCGGTGTGACACAAGATTCGAAAGGGAGATCTGATTCTCGGAAATACCCCGGTCAGCCGGAATAACCAGATCAAGCAGCCCCATTTTTCGAATCTGTTTTATGATCGGAATCGGATTCGTGACTGCAGGAGGTTTTGGTGCTTCCACTATCTCATTGCCGCCGGCATTTCCGCCTGATTCTTCACCACTTCCGAAGATATCTTCGGCACCTGAACCGGTTTCTGACTTCGAGGCAGCTTCGGCTTCCTGACTTTTTTGTGCTGCTGAATCCATCTCTGCATCATAATTTTCGAGGCTGTTGCCATCCTCACTCTGACGTCCGGCTTCTTCCGCCTGTCTGATCTTTTCTTCTTTTTTGTGATAACGGTCAAGAAGTAGTCCCACGCCCTGGCTTCCAAGTGTGTCTCTCATAAATGTCACTGCCTGCCGAAAAAAAATTTCTCCGCCTTCATCAGTTGCCAGACGATAGCCTGTAAATCCGCCCTGTTTCAAAGCAAGCTTCTGACTGTTCTGTTTCAGTACAGGTTTCATATAGGATTCAAGGTTATCATATACCGCAGCCAGATTTAAATCTGAGTTTCCCTGTGCTCCGTCAATGAAAAACAGGTCATATTCCTTCATAAGGAAACGGTCATACTGTCCAAACAGAGAATAGAGTCCGATATCCATACTGTTCAGAATCTGCGTTCTTGCCGCCGCAGCCTGCACCGACTGGATTCCTGTCGTAACAAGTGACAGCAGCAAGCTCAGAATCAGCGCCAGAAAAACAGTGATACTTCCTTTTTTCTCCATTGGCATACTCCTTTCCTTTTCAGATAGAATTACTCTGCTTCGTAATCTTGCTCAAAATACTTCTCACCAGATTCGTCAGCTGTTCCTTAAAAATGATTACCAAACTGATCAGCACGACCAGTATCAAAATGATTTCAACGACACCTACTGCATCTTCTTCACGCATAAACTCTCTCGCTGTCCGCATACATGCACTCATATTCTGCCTCCTTATTCTATCTGCTCTTTCCTGCTGCTCCATCATCCATAGAAAGATAAAAATGCCGGTATCATAATGATCGCCATCACCACCGCGAGCATCATGACCATCGGTACGAGCAGCTTTGTAGCCGCTGTCTCACCCAGCACTCTTGCCTTTCGCTTCCTTTCATCCCACGCTTCCAGTGCCTCTTTTTCCAGAAGATCCGCCATCCGGTGGCTGCCTTTTTGAAGATTCTGTATCAGAATCGTGGAAAAGGTCTTATACTTCATCTGACCGCACCTTTCTCCGAATCTGCGATATGCTTCCATCTCTGCAACACCACTGTCCATCTCATGACACATGATCGTGATTGCCTCATACGCATATCGTCCGGTCTTTGAACGGTTTCTCATATAATCTGCACTCATTTTCTGAAACACCTTACGTGCCGTCATGCCTGCCTGAATCAGAAGAGTAAATTTCATGATCAGCGACGGATAATCCATCAAAAGCTGTTCTGCGCGTTTTGCCATTTCTTCCTGCTGCTCTTTTGCTTTTTTCAGCATCACAACAAACGCTGCAAAAAACGCGAGCGATGCCAGAAGTGATCCTGTCTGATCACCGGACTTCTGCCAGATAAGTTTCTGACCGTCCCATTGATCCGGCAGATAATAATAATCCGGATCCTGTTTCTGCTGATTATATTCTTCAATGATTTCTCTTAATTCTTTTTGTCTCTGTTCTGTCTCATTTACTTCCTGCTCCGGTTCGACTTCTGTCTCCTCCGTCTCTTTTTCCGGAATCTCCACATCAAACTTCTGCGGTTTCTGACCATTCACAGACACCAGTAGTTCTTCCGTATATGCACCATCCGGAGTCTTCTCCATGCGGTGTCCTTCCTGATAGACTACAACTTTGCCGTCTGTCATGGTCAGTGCCATTCCCAGAAGGTTTCCGCAGACCGCAACAAGCAGAAACAGCCGCATGCTCTGTCGGTCTGCGATTCCGTCCAATCGGATCCAGCCTGCCTTCCATACAAGCATGATTCCAAAAGTCAGCACAAAGAGTATTATATGTACCCACATATTTTATTCTGTGCGGCTCTCCCGCATTTCCTTTCTAAACTTCAATATCTACGATCCGTCTTCCAAGCCAGTAAGACAGCCCGTAAATTCCAAGGCACAAGGACATTGCCAGAATTCCGAACGGATTTCCATAGAGTACTTCAAGGAATCCCGGTGAAGTCATCTTAAGATACAGAATGATTCCGGCCGGCATCAGACTCATGATCATCTGTTCCGCCTTTTTTGCCGCCAGTGTCGTCTCAATTTCTCTGCGCACGTCAATCTTGTCACCCAGCATCCTCGAAGAAGTCTGTATGATCCGGTTCATGTCACCACCGGTTCTTTTGGCGGTATAAAAAACTGCTGCAAAATTTTCGATATCTTCGATCCCACTTCTGTCACCGAAACTCATTAAAAGATCTTCCACCGGCACACTTACCTTCAGCTGTGTTTCCATATAATGAAATTCCCGCACAATATCTGTTTCCTGCGGATACAGCCGTTCCAAGTCTCTGGAACATGCCATAACTGCATTTTCTACAGAATATCCTGCCTGAACAGCAACACTCAGCGCATTTAACGCATCTTTAAACTGATAATTCAGGTTCTTTTTCCGTTCACGGATCAGCCCTTTCTTTTTCCATTTCAGAAAAAATACCGTAACCGGCAATGCAAGAAACATCAGCCATGGATTCTGATAGAAAAGATAATCCACCGCACCACACAGCAGAAGTCCCTGCACCAGATACTTCAAAATCTCTGTCACGGAAAAACGATACTCTTCATAACTCTGCTTCATATGGTCACTCCTGCCCGTATCAGCTTTTCCCTGTTCAGAAGTTCGGCGGTCTGTACCAGTCCCTTTCCCTCCTGCCAGCGATAAAGCGTACGTGTCTTTATTTCATGATTTTCAAATCCGCATATTTCTGTTATCTCAAGTACCTTACGGCTTTTGTCACGCATTCTTCCCAGATGAATAAGAATATCAACACCAGAAGCAATCTGCCTTCGAATGGCCTCAAGCGGAAGATCTACTCCCATCAGGGTCATGGTTTCAAGTCTTGAGAGCATGTCCGAAGCCGAATTGGCATGGGCAGTGCTTAAGCTTCCGTCATGTCCGGTATTCAAAGCCTGCAGCATATCGACCGCTTCACCACCACGTACCTCGCCAACAATGATCCGATCCGGTCGCATACGAAGCGCAGTCTTGATCAGGTCACGAATCGTAATCGATGTTGCACCTTCCATGTTAGCCATCTTTGCTTCAAGACGCACCAGATTGGCAATTCCCTGTATCTTGAGTTCTGCATTGTCCTCGATCGTGATCAGCCGTTCATCCGGCGGAATATAATTGGACAGTGCGCCAAGAAACGTTGTCTTGCCGCTTCCTGTCCCGCCTCCGATGACCATAGAATATCGTGCACGCACAAGTGCCGCAAGAAATTCTGCACATTCCGGCGGCAGGCTTCCAAGTGAAATCAGTTTTTCCATCGTGATCGGCGTATCCGGAAAGCGCCTGATCGTCAGAATCGGACCGTTGAGCGCCACAGGGCGGATCACCGC
>ERZ773169.1747-NODE-1747-length-17886-cov-10.785374_pt1 | contig 17886 bp, 16 predicted proteins | sample MGYA00580536_ERZ773169 | MGnify/ENA primary metagenome ERZ773169 (study PRJEB29015, sample SAMEA2737814) | human gut metagenome | biome: human gut; feature: human-associated habitat; material: faeces | place: China | collected 2012 ...
GTGGGCATCATCACCCAGCTGCGCCTGCCCCGGGCCGTGATGGTGGTGTTGCTGGGCGCGGCACTCTCTGCGGCAGGCTATCTGCTGCAGACCTTTTTTGCCAACCCCATCGCCGGGCCTTTTGTCATGGGCATTTCCAGCGGAGCCAAGCTGGCCGTAGCACTGGTGATGGTGGTGTTCCTGAACCACGGCCTGCTCACCAGCTCCCTCACCCTGATCCTGGCCGCATTTGCGGGGGCTATGGCCGCCATGGCCTTTGTGCTGGCGGTGGCCCGTCGGGTGCAACGCATGAGCATTCTGGTCATCTGCGGCGTCATGATCGGTTACATCTGTTCCGCTGTCACCGAGTTCGTGGTGGCATTTGCGCAGGACTCCAACATCGTCAACCTGCACAACTGGTCACAGGGCAGCTTTTCCGGCATGACCTGGGGCAATGTACAGGCGGCGGCACTGGTGGTGCTGCCTGCGCTAGCAGCAGCCTTCTGCCTCTCCAAACCCATGAGCGCCTACCAGATGGGCGAAGCCTATGCCCAGAGCGTGGGCGTGAACGTGAAGCGTTTTTCCCGGCTGCTGGTACTGCTTTCCAGTCTGCTGGCGGCCTGTGTCACGGCCTTTGCGGGGCCCATCTCCTTTGTGGGCATCGCCGTGCCGCATCTGGTCAAGCAGCTGCTGGGCAGCGCAAAGCCGCTGGTGGTGCTGCCGGGCTGCTGCCTGGGCGGGGCCGCCTTCTGTTTGCTGTGCGACCTGATCGCCCGCAGCCTGTTTGCTCCCACGGAGCTTTCCATCAGCGCGGTCACCGCCGTGTTTGGTGCGCCGGTGGTCATCGGGCTGCTCATCCGCCGGAACCGGGAGGGTGCACAATGAAGGAATTTCTCTGTGAAACGCAGGAGCTTGCCATCGGCTACGGCAAAACGCCGCTGGCCTCCGGCATTGCACTGGGGGCAAATCCGGGGCAGATCCTTGTCCTTGTCGGCCCCAACGGTGCGGGCAAATCCACCCTGCTCAAAACACTGGCCGGGCAGCTGGCCCCGCTGGGCGGCACTGTGCTGCTGGACGGGCAGGACCTGACCGCCTACACCGGCACGGCCCGGGCGCAGAAGCTGGCTCTGATGCTGCCCCATACCCGCCGCACCGAGCTGACCACCTGCTTTGAGTTTGCCGCCGCCGGGCGCATCCCTTACACCGGGCGACTGGGCATTCTGTCCGACGCCGACCGGCAGGCCGTGCAGGATGCACTGGAAATTGCCGGAGCTGCGCATCTCGCAGACCGGGACTTCAACTGCATCAGTGATGGTCAGCGTCAGCGTGTTTTGCTGGCCCGTGCCATCTGCCAGCATCCCAAAGTGCTGCTGCTGGACGAGCCCACCTCCTTTCTGGACATCAAGGGCAAGATCGAGCTGCTGACCATCCTGCAGAAGCTGGCCCATGAACAGGGCCTTGCGGTCATCGTGAGCCTGCATGAGCTGGACATGGCACAGAAGATCGCGGACGCAGTGGTGTGCGTGTTCCCGGACCACGTTTCCGGCGTGCTGACCCCGGATGCCGCCTTTGCCCCGGACAATATCCGCGCGCTTTATGCGCTGAGCGAAGAACAGTATACGGCCCTGTTCGGGCAGGCAAAGCCCCAAAAGCCCACGTTCGAGCACTACGTCCGCAGCGGGCAGAAGCTGCTGCGCTGCGGCTATACCACCGGCACCTGTGCGGCGCTGGGGGCAGCGGGCGCGGCCCGGCTGCTGCTCACCGGCCATGCGCCGGAGACGGTGGCCCTGCGCACCCCAAAGGGCATCGTGGTGGAGGTAGCACCCCTGTTCTGCCGCCGCACCGACACTGGGGCCAAATGCGCCATTGAAAAGGACGGCGGCGACGACGTGGATGTGACCACCGGCCTGCCGGTGATCGCCACAGTGGAACTGCTGCCGGGCTGCACGGACATCCGCATCGACGGCGGCAGAGGTGTGGGCCGGGTGACCAAACCCGGCCTCGACCAACCCGTTGGTGCTGCCGCCATCAACCATGTGCCCCGGCAGATGATCGCCGAGGCCCTGCGCCGGGAGGCTGAAGCCGCCTGTTATACCGGCGGCTTTGCGGTGACCATTTCCATCCAGAACGGCGAGGAAGTGGCCCGGCGCACCTTCAACCCGCACATCGGGGTGGAGGGCGGCCTTTCGGTGCTGGGCACCAGCGGCATCGTGGAGCCCATGAGCCAGCAGGCCATCCTGGACACCATCCAGCTGGAAATGAACCAGGCTGTTTTGCGGGCCGGTACCCCAAAGCGGCTCATCCTTGCCCCGGGCAACTACGGGCTGGACTACCTGCACGACACCTACCCGGCCTTTGCGGCCATCCCGGTGGTCAAGACCTCCAACTTCATCGGAGATACGCTGGATATGGCAGCTTCTGCCGGGTTTGAACAGGTGCTGCTGGTGGGCCATGTGGGCAAGCTGGTCAAGGTGGCCGGCGGCATCATGAACACCCACTCCCACACGGCCGACTGCCGCACCGAGCTGTTCTGTGCCCATGCCGCCCTCTGTGGGGCAAGCCGGGAGCTGTGCGCGGCTTTGTACGCCGCCGCCACCACTGACGCCTGTCTGGAGCTGCTGGATGCCGCCAGACTGCGCGCCCCGGTCCTGGAAAGCCTGCTGGATGCCATCCAACTGCACCTCGACCGCCGGGCGGGTGAAGCCTTCCGGGTGGGTGCAGTGCTGTTTTCCAATCAGCACGGGCCGCTTGGCGCAACACAAACTGCAAAGGAGCTGCTTGAACAATGGAACAACGCATGACCGGCACCTTTTACGGGGTCAGCGTCGGCCCCGGCGACCCGGAGCTGCTGACTTTGCAGGCCGTGCGTCTGCTGCGGCAGTGCCCGGTGCTGGCTGCGCCGCAGACCGCTTCCGGGCAGATGCTGGCGCTGGACATCGCCCGCCGGGCACTGGGCGCAGAGCTGGACGACAAGACCATTCTGCCCCTGCAGTTTGCCATGAGCCGGGACGCCGCCGTGCTGCGCGCCTCTCACGAGACCGCTGCCAGCGCAGTACGGCTCTTTCTGGATGCCGGGCAGGATGTGGCCATGCTGAACCTGGGTGACGTGTCCATTTATGCCACCTTTGGCTATCTGCAGGAGATCCTGCAGGCGCAGGGCTATGCCACCGCGATGGCAGCGGGTGTGCCCAGCTTCTGCGCGGCTGCAGCCCGGCTGAATCAGCCCCTTACCGGCGGCATGGACGCTCCGCTGACCATCGCCCCCGGCAGCTGGGCCAACGAGGTATTGGACGCCCCCGGCACGAAAGTCCTGATGAAAACCGGGCGTCAGCTGCCCGCCCTGCTGGACACCCTAGACGCCCACGGTGCGTTGAGCCGCAGCGCCCTCGTGTGCAGCTGCGGCCTGCCGGATGAAACGATTTTCCCCGACCTTTCGACTGCGCGCCCGCCGCAGGATGGCAGCAAGGCCGGATATTTTGCAACGGTACTGGTAAAGGAGTAACTGCTATGGTACACTTTGTAGGCGCGGGGCCCGGGGCCCCGGACCTGATCACTCGGCGGGGCGCAGCCCTGCTGCAGGAGGCTGATTGCATCATCTACGCGGGCAGTCTGGTCAACCCGGCCCTGCTGGGACTGGCAAAACCCGGCTGCGCCATTTACAACAGCGCCGAGATGACGTTGGAACAGGTGCTGGATGTGATGCGCACCATGGAGGCAGACGGCAAAATCACCGTGCGCCTGCACACCGGCGACCCCTGCCTGTACGGGGCCATCCGGGAGCAGATGGATGCACTGGACGCCGACGGCATCGCCTACGATGACACGCCCGGCGTGTCCAGCTTCTGCGGCGCGGCGGCGGCACTGAATGCCGAATACACCCTGCCCACCGTGAGCCAGACCGTGATCATCACCCGCATGGAAGGCCGCACCCCGGTGCCCGAGCGGGAAAAGCTGGCCAGTCTTGCCGCCCACGGGGCCACTATGGTGATTTTCCTGTCCATCGGTCTGGTGGACAAGGTGCAGGATGCTCTGCTGCAGGGCGGTGCCTACACGCCGGACACCCCCGCCGCCGTGGTATACAAGGCCACCTGGCCGGAGCAGAAAACTGTGCGCTGTACCGTGGGTTCTCTGGCGCAGAGCGTGCACGACGCCGGCATCACCAAAACAGCGCTCATCGTGGCAGGCGATTTCCTTGGCACCCGGTACGAGCGCAGCAAGCTGTACGACCCCGGTTTTACCACCGAGTTCCGCAAGGGGTCCGACCAATGACCCGGGCCTATCTGGCCTTTACCGATACCGGTCTGGCACTGGCCCGGCGGCTGGCAGACGCCCTGCCCGGCAGTGTGGACCGCTGCGGCAGCGGCGGCGTCTCCCTTGCCGGGTGGACCGCCCTGCAGTTTGCGCAGAGCGACGCCCTTGTTTTTGTGGGAGCCGTGGGCATTGCGGTGCGGGCCATTGCGCCGCACTGCCGCAGCAAGGCGTCGGACCCGGCGGTGGTGGTACTGGACGAATGCGGCCGCTTTGCGGTGCCGGTGCTGTCCGGTCATCTGGGCGGTGCCAATGACCTGGCCCGTGCACTGGCCGCCGTGTGCGGAGCCGTTCCGGTGATCACCACGGCCACCGACGCCCACGGCATTTTTGCGGTGGACGAGTGGGCAAAGCACCAGAACTGCACGGTGCTGGAAGCGGAGCGCATCAAGCATGTCAGCAGCAAGCTGCTGGCCGGGCAGTCGGTGCGGTTTGCCGCTGAGTTTCCCGTGCAGGGCACCCCGCCCGCCGGGGTGGATCCTGCACGGACCCCTGCCGAAGCCGATTTTGCCCTTACCCTCTCCCCTGCCGGGGACGCTTTGCATCTGGTGCCCCGCATCGGGGTGCTGGGCATCGGCTGCCGCAGGGGGACGTGTGCCGAGCAGTTGGAAGCCGCCTTTGCGGACTTCTGTGCCCGGCACAGCCTTGCCCCGGCGTGCATCGCAGCGGCGGCCAGCATCGACCTGAAGGCCGACGAGGCCGGGCTGCTGGCGTTCTGCCGGGCCCACGGCTGGCCCATCACATTTTATTCTGCGGAGCAGCTGCGGGCACTGCCCGGGCCGTTCACACCATCTCCTTTCGTGCAAAGCGTCACCGGGGTGGACAACGTGTGTGAGCGGGCCGCTGTGCTGGCGTCCGGCGGCTGCATCCGCATCCCGAAACAGGCGGGCGGCGGTGTGACCTTTGCGCTGGCGCTGTGCCCCTATGCCCCGGACTGGAGGTGGCAGAATGGCTGATATCGTATATGTGGTCGGACTTGGCCCCGGCGACCCGCAGTTTTTGACCGCACAGGCGCAGAGCGCCCTGGAAGAAGCCGAGGTGCTGTGCGGCTATCCGGTCTATTTGGATCTGGTACGCCCCTATTACCCGGAAAAAGAATATTACGCCACCGGCATGACCAAAGAACTGGACCGCTGCCGCTGGGCACTGGAAACTGCCCACAGCGGCCGGACCGTGGCTCTGGTGTGCAGCGGTGACGCCGGAGTGTACGGCATGGCCAGCCCCCTGCTGGAGCTGGCCGAAGGCTGCCCGGACGTGACCGTGGAGGTGGTGCCCGGCCTGACTGCCGCCCTGAGCGGCGGCGCGGTGCTGGGTGCCCCGCTGGCCCATGATTTCTGTGTGCTCTCTCTTTCCGACCGGCTCACTCCGTGGGAGGTCATTGAAAAGCGGCTGGCCGCAGCGGCCATGGGCGATTTCTGCATGGCGGTGTACAATCCTTCTTCCAAGGGGCGGCCGGACTATCTGGCCCGGGCCGTGCGCACCCTGCTGCAAAACGGCAAGGCCCCGGACACCGTCTGTGGGCTGGTGCGCAACATCGGCCGGGAGGGCCAGAGCGCTCAGGTGCTGACGCTGGCCCAGCTGGAGCAAACGCCCGTGGATATGTTCACCACCGTGTACATCGGCAACCGCAACACCCGGGTGCTGCAGGGCCGCATGGTCACGCCGCGGGGGTACCGCGTATGAGGGCAGTGGTGTTCAGCGGTACCACCGAGGGCCGCATTTTTTCCCGGCAGCTGGCCCAGCTTGGGGCGGATGTTCTGGTGAGCGTGGCCACCCCGCTGGGCAGCGAGGAACAGGGCAGCTTTGCCGGCATCACGGTGCACTGCGGCCGGTTGACCCCGGACGAGATGGCCGCCCTTGTGCAGAGAGCCGACCTGTGCGTAGACGCCACCCACCCCTATGCGGTGGACGCCACCCGCAACATCCGCACGGCCTGCCGCACCGCCGGGGTGGAATATCACCGGCTGCTGCGTGCGCAAAGCCCCCTGCCTGCCGGGAGCATGGTGTTCCAGTCGGCGGCACATGTGGCGGATTTTCTGGTCCAAACGCAGGGCAATGTCCTGCTGGCCACCGGGGCCAAGGAGCTGCCTGCCTTTGTGCAGCTGGCCCCGGAACGGCTGTACCCCCGTGTGCTGCCTACACTGGACGGCATTGCCGCCTGCGAGGCCGCACACATCCCTCACAAGAATATCCTTGCTTTGCAGGGGCCGTTCTCCTACGCGCTGAACCGGGCCCTGCTGGAGCAGTTCTCCATTCGCTTTCTCGTGACCAAGGACGGCGGGGCCGCCGGTGGCTTTGCCGAGAAAGCGCAGGCTGCCGCCGACACCGGCGTCCAGCTCATCGTGATCCGCCGCCCGGCCGAGACCGGTGAGACGGCAGACCAGATCCTGACCCGCTGCAGGGAGGTGCTGAACGGATGATCACACTCATTGGTATGGGCTCCGGCACCCCCGGCAGCCTGACCGCACAGGGTCTTGCCGCCCTGCAGGGTGCCGACCGCATCCTGGGCGCAAAGCGCCTGCTGGCCACACTGCCGGAGGGCTGCACCGGAAACCGGCAGGCCCTGTACAAACCGGACGAAATTCTGGCCTGTCTGGCCGCGCACCCGGACGAGGAAATTGCGCTGGTGTACAGCGGCGATACCGGGTTCTACTCCGGCGCATCTCAGCTGCTGCCCATGCTGCGGGCCTTTGGCATCTCCTGCCGGGTGCTGCCCGGCCTTTCCAGCGTACAGCTGCTGGCCGCCGCCGTAGGCCGCCCCTGGCAGGGCTGGACTCTTGTTTCTGCCCACGGCTGTGCCTGCGACCCGGTATCCGCCTGCATGAACCATAAAACCGTATTCTTTCTCACCGGCGGGGCCGAGACCCCGGCCACCCTGTGTGCCGCGCTGACCGCCGCCGGGCTGGGCGATGCCCACGCCCTTGTAGGCGAAAACCTTGGCACTCCCGACGAAAAAATCCACTTTGGCACCGCGCAGGAACTGGCCGGGCAGACCTTTGCTTCCCTGAGCGTCCTGCTGGTGGAACATGCCGTTCACCCGGAACGCCGCACCCCCGGCCTGCCGGATGAAGCCTTCATCCGGGGCGAGGTGCCCATGACCAAGCAGGAAGTGCGGGCCGCCGCGCTGGCCAAACTGGCCGTGCGCCCCGCCGATACCCTGTGGGACGTGGGGGCCGGTACCGGCAGCGTGAGCGTGGAGCTGGCATTGGCCGCCCCGCAGGGGCATGTGTATGCGGTGGAGTGTGAGCCGGACGCCTGCGCCCTCATCCGCCGGAACCGCGAAAAATTTGCGGCGTGGAACCTCTCCCTCATTGAGGGCCGTGCCCCTGCCGCACTGGAAGCCCTGCCCGCCCCGGATGCCGTGTTCATTGGCGGCACCAAGGGCAGCATGGCCGCGGTGGTGGACACGGTTCTGGCCAAAAACGCCAATGCGCGCATCTGCATTGCCGCCATTGCGCTGGAATCCCTGAGCGCCGCCATTGCAGCCCTTACGGCTCATGACCTTTCCGCTGAGGTGACCCAGCTTGCCGTGAGCCGTACCAGACCGGCAGGCAGGCTCCACCTGCTGACCGCCAACAACCCCATTTTTCTGATCACGGGAGAACGCAAATGATGCAGTTCGTCATCGCCGCACCGCGTTCCGGCAGCGGCAAGACCACCGTCACCTGCGCCCTGCTGGCCGCGTTGAAAAAGCGGGGCATGGACCCCTGCGCCTTCAAGAGCGGGCCGGACTACATCGACCCCATGTTCCACCGGTCGGTGCTGGGGGTGGAGAGCCACAATCTGGATCTTTATCTTTCTGCCAAAAATACGGTACGGGAACTGTACGCCCATTATGTTGCCGGGCACGGGGCTGTGGTGTGCGAAGGGGCCATGGGTTTTTACGATGGGCAGGGCCTGACCACCCGCGCCAGTGCCTGGGAGCTGGCCGATGCACTGGACCTGCCGGTACTGTTGGTGGTACAGCCCAAGGGGGCCAGTGTGACGCTGGCAGCAGAGATCCAGGGTCTTGTGCATTTCAAACCGGAGAGCCACATTGCAGGCATCCTGCTGAATGACTGCTCCGAAAAGCTCTTCCGGATGCTCAAGCCCCTACTGGAAACCGAGACCGGCCTGCCGGTGCTGGGATATCTGCCCCGCCTGCCGCAGGCGGTGGTGGAGAGCCGCCATCTGGGCCTGAAAACCGCCGGAGAGATCACCGATCTTGCCCAGAAGATCAGCCTGCTTTCCGATGCGCTGGAAGCAAATCTGGACTGGGCAACGCTGGAAGCGCTGACCGAACGACCGGCTCCTGCCCCGGTGCCTCCGCCTGCTCTGAAAACGGCGGGCGTCCGCATTGCTGTGGCACAGGATAAGGCATTCTGCTTTGCCTACGCCGAAACGCTGGACTGCCTGCGCACTGCCGGGGCAGAGCTGGTGTTCTTCAGTCCGGTGCACGACACCACCCTGCCGGAGGACATCTGCGGGCTGTATCTGCCCGGCGGCTACCCGGAACTGTATGCCCGGCCGCTGAGCGAAAACAAAACCATGCGCGATGCCATCCGGGATGCCGTAAATGGCGGCCTGCCCACGGTGGCAGAGTGCGGCGGCTTTCTGTATCTGGGGCAGACGCTGGAAGATGCCAGCGGTACCGCCTGGCCCATGGCAGGCGTTCTGCCCGGCAAAGGCGTCAAGGTGGGGCGGCTGGTGCGGTTCGGCTATGCCGACATGACCGCCAAAGCCGACAGCCTGCTGTTCCATGCCGGAGAGCATTTGTATATTCACGAATTCCACCACTGGGATTCCACCGACAATGGTTCGGGCTTTTCCGTTTGGAAAAGCGAAAAAGTACAGTGGGAATGCGGATTTGCAAGCATGAGTTTGTACGCCGGTTTCCCGCATCTTTACTGGGCAGGCACTCCCCTGCCCCGCCGCTTTGTGAGCGGTGCAAAGTTCTATCAACGACAAAAGAGAAACACACATGACTGAAACGGAACTGAAAACTTTACTTTCCGGCATCACCCCGCCGGATGAAGCTGCCCGCGCCGCCGCCCACGCCCACTGGGCCGGGTTGGCCAAACCTCTGGGCGGACTGGGCGCACTGGAAACTTTGCTGGAAGATGCCGCCGCCCTCACCGGCAGTGCGTCGCTGGATGTTTCCCGCCGTGCTGTACTGGTGCTCTGCTCCGACAACGGCGTAGTGGCTCAGGGCGTGAGCCAGACCGACCAGAGCGTGACCCGCGCAGTGGCGGAGAATCTGGCTGCCCGGCGTACCAGCGTGTGCCAGATGGCCCGTACTGCCCACTGCGATGTGGTGCCCGTGGACATGGGCATGGCCGGAGACCCGGTGCCAGGGGTGGCAGACTGCCGCATTGCCGCCGGTACTGCCGATTTCACGCAGGGTCCCGCCATGACCCGCGCCCAGGCTGTGGAGGCCGTCGGCCGGGGCATCCGGCTGGTGCAAGAGCAGAAAGCTGCCGGTGTGCAACTGCTGGCCACCGGTGAAATGGGCATTGGCAACACCACCACTTCCAGTGCGGTGGCAGCGGTGCTGCTGGGCCAGCCGGTGGAACGGATGACCGGCCGGGGAGCCGGCCTTTCGGATGAAGGGCTGGCCCGCAAGGTGGATGCCATCTGCCGGGGCATCCTGCGCAACGAGCCGGACCCCACAGACCCTCTGGACGTGCTGGCCAAGCTGGGCGGCTTTGATCTTGCCGGGCTGTGCGGCGTCTTTCTGGGCGGTGCGCTGGAAGGCGTGCCCGTGGTAATGGACGGCTTCATCAGCGGCGTGGCGGCCCTGTGCGCCGTGCGGCTGTGCCCTGCCGCGGCCAAAGCGGTGTTTGCCAGTCACTGTTCCTCGGAGCCTGCCGCTCGTCTGGTGCTGGATGCACTGGGCAAGGCCCCGCTTCTCACCGCCGGGCTGCATCTGGGCGAGGGCACCGGCGCTGTGGCCAGCCTCCCGCTGTGGGACATGGCACTGGCGGTGTACGACCACTGTTATTCCTTTGCGGAGGGCGGCATCACGCCGTACACCCCGCAATGCTGACGCTGGTGATCGGCGGGGCGGCCAGCGGAAAAAGCGAATACGCCGAGCGTCTGGTACTGCGCAGCACTCTGCCGCGCTATTATCTGGCCACCATGCAGGTGTGGGACGCCGAATGTGCCGCCCGGGTGGAAAAGCACCGCAGAATGCGGGCGGCAAAGCAGTTTGAAACGGTGGAGTGCCCCCTGCATTTGGACGCCGTGCATCTGCCCGCCCGTGGTACCGCGTTGCTGGAAGATCTGGGCAACCTGACTGCCAACGAGCTCTATGATCCCGCCGGGGCCGGGCCGCAGACCGCGCAGGCCATTCTTTCCGGGCTGGACGCCGTGTATGCCCAGTGTGAAACCCTGATCGTCGTCTCCAACGAGGTATTCAGCGGTGGGGCCGACTACGCAGGCGACACCGACCACTATCTGCTGGCGCTGGCGCAGGTGAACAACGCGCTGGCCGCCCGGGCCGACGCCGTGGTGCGGGTGGTGTGCGGCATCCCTGTTTATTATAAAGGAGTGGAAAAATGATCGTTTTGCAGACCGTTGCCGTGGCGTTCGCCATGTTTTCGGCTGTGCCGGTGCCGCAGTTCAGCTGGACCGAAAAGAACATGCGGTATGCGATGTGTGCCTTCCCGCTCATCGGGGTGGTCATCGGGCTGCTGTGGTTCCTGTGCGGCGTGCTGCCCCTGCCGGGTGCGGCGCGGGCGGCGGGCTTCTGCCTGATCCCGGTCTGGGTCACCGGCGGCATCCATCTGGACGGCTACGCCGACACCTGCGACGCACTTTCGAGCTACGGCGACCGGGAAAAGAAGCTGGAGATCTTAAAGGACCCTCACTGCGGGGCCTTTGCCGTGATCCGTCTGTGCAGCTACTTTGCGGCCTATCTGGCCCTGTGCGCCTGTGTACAGTTCACCCCGCAGGCAGGGCTGCTCTGGATGATGGCATTGGTGCTGGAACGGGCGCTCTCCGGCTATGCGGTGGCGGCGTTCCCCATGGCAAAGAACACCGGCCTTGCCCACACCTTTGCCTCGGCAGCCGACAGAGCCACTGTACGCCGGGTGCTGGCCCTTCTGGCCGCTGTACTGTGCTGCGCCATGCTGGCACTGGGTGGTTGGGCGCTGGTGCTGGCCGCACTGGCTGTGCTGTGGCGGTACCACGCCGTTGCCTGCAAGCAGTTCGGCGGCATCACCGGTGATCTGGCCGGGTGGTTTTTGCAGAAAAACGAGATCTGGATGCTGGCGGCACTGTGTGCCTGCCAGTGGGGAGGGCTGTTATGATCTTTATCACCGGGCCGCTTTACAGCGGCAAGCGCACCTTTGCCAAGACCCTGCCCGGACGGTGCATCTGCGATGTACAGGAGCTGGCCGCCGGGGCCGAAAATCTGGAAAAACTCGCGGACGAGCTGTCCGCTTACGATATCGTGCTTGCCACCGAGGTGGGCGGCGGCGTGGTACCCATGGACCCCGCCGAACGTGCCGGACGCGAAGCCGCCGGGCGGCTGGCCTGTCTGCTGGCCGCACGGGCAGACTGCGTTGTGCAGATGTTCTGCGGCATCCCCACCGTTCTGAAAGGAGAACTGCCAACATGCTGATCTATTTCCTGCGCCACGGCTTGACCGAATACAACGCCGAGAAGCGCTATCAGGGCCAGCGGGACATCCCGCTTTCTGCCGCTGGCCGCGCGATGCTGCGCAAGGCAGACATTGAGCCCAAAACCGTGTACATCACCCCGCTGTTCCGCACCCGGCAGACCGCTGAGGTGCTGTTTCCCACTGCAAAGCTGGTGGTGGTGGACGGCCTGAAGGAGATGTGCTTCGGCAGCTTTGAGGGCCGCAATTACATTGAGATGGAGCACGACCCGGACTATCTGGCCTGGGTAGCCGCCAACTGTGAGAGCCCCTGCCCGGACGGCGAGACCAAGGCCGCTTTTTCTGAGCGCATCTGCCGCGCCTTTTCGGCACTGGTGGACAAGGCACTGGCCGACGGCGAAGAATTGCTGGTCATCCTAGCCCACGGCGGCACCCAGATGGCCGCGTTGGAGCGCTACGCCCTGCCCCATAAAGACTACTACGAATGGTGCGGCCCCAACGCGGGCGGCTTTGTGCTGGACGCCGCCGACTGGGCCGACAAGCGGGTGCTGCACCTTGTAAAGACCGTGCAGTACACCAGGGAGGCCGACGTATGACCGGGCTGGCCGTTCTGGGCGGCTTTGTGCTGGACACCCTCTTCGGCGACCCCGCGTGGCTGCCCCACCCGGTGGTGCTCATGGGCAAGGCCATCTCCGCGCTGGAAAAGCGCCTGCGCGCCCGCCTGCCCAAAACGCCCCAGGGCGAACTGCTGGGCGGCGGCATCGTGGCTTTTTGCCTGCCGGTGGGCACCTTTGTGTGCACCGGCCTTGTCTGCCTGGGCGCAGCAAAGCTCAGCCCGTGGCTGGGGCTGGCCGTGCAGATGTTCTGGTGCGGGCAGGCACTGGCCGCAAAGGGCCTTGCGCAGGAGAGCATGAACGTGCACAAGGAGCTTGTGAAGGGCGACCTGCCCGCAGCCCGCAAGGCTGTGAGCCGTATCGTGGGCCGCGACACCCAGAATCTGACCGCTGAAGGTGTGACCAAAGCCGCCGTGGAGACCGTGGCCGAAAACGCCAGCGACGGCGTGATCGCGCCGCTGCTGTATATGCTCATCGGCGGGGCACCGCTGGCGCTGACCTACAAGGCCATCAACACCATGGACAGCATGCTGGGCTACAAAAACGAAACGTACCTTTCTTTCGGCCGCATCCCCGCCAAGCTGGACGACGCGGCAAACTATCTGCCCAGCCGTCTGGCGGGTCTGCTGTGGTGCGCGGCGGCGGCCCTGACCGGCAACAGCGCCAAAGGGGCGTGGCGTATCTGGCGGCGGGACCGGCGCAACCATGCCAGCCCCAACAGTGCCCAGACCGAGAGCGCGTGTGCCGGAGCACTGGGCGTGCAGCTGGCCGGGCCTGCCTACTATTTTGGGGAATATTACCCCAAGCCTACCATTGGCGACGCCCTGCGTCCCATTGAGCCGGAGGACATCCGCCGCGCCAATAAAATGATGTATGCCGAAAGCCTGCTGGCCCTGCTGCTGGGGCTGGCGATCCGAGGGGTGATCTTATGACACAGCTGACACACGGCGGCGACTGGGCCGGATATCGGGCACAGTACGGGCACGACGCGCTGGATTTTTCGGCCAACGTGAGCCCGCTGGGCCTGCCGCAGGGCGTGGCGAACGCCATTGCTGCCGCCCTGTCTCACGCCGACCGCTACCCCGACCCCCTGTGCCGGGCACTGCGGGCAAAGCTGGCCCCGCACGAGGGGATCCCGGCAGAATCTATCCTCTGCGGCAACGGCGCGGCAGACCTGATCTTCCGGCTGGCGTGGGCGGCAAAACCCCGCACCGCGCTGGTGACCGCCCCCACTTTTGCCGAGTACGCCGCCGCGCTGGAAAGTGCGGGCTGTGCGGTGCGGCGACATTTTCTGCAGGCAGAGGTCGATTTTGCCGTGACGGATTCCATCCTCTCCTCCATCACGCCGGAGGTGGACATGGTATTTCTCTGCCAGCCCAACAACCCCACCGGGCAGCTCACGCCGCTGCCCCTTGTGGAGCGCATCCTGCGCCGGTGCGAAGCCTGCGGGGCACTGCTGGTGGTGGACGAATGTTTTCTGGATTTTTTGCCCGACTGCAACGCCCTGACCGCCAAAGCCCTGCTGGACAGCAAAAATCTGCTGATCCTCAAGGCCTTTACCAAGCTGTACGGCATGGCCGGGGTGCGGCTGGGGTACTGCCTGTGTGCCAACACGGCCCTGCTGGAAGCCATGCAGGCCGCCGGGCAGCCGTGGGCGGTGTCCAGTCTGGCGCAGGCCGCCGGGCTTGCCGCACTGGACGAAACGGCCTATGTGGCACAGGTGCGGGCACTCATTGCGCAGCAGCGGCCCCGGCTCACGGCCGGGCTGCGGGCACTGGGCCTGCGGGTACTGGACGGACGAGCAAACTACCTGCTGTTCCAGGGGCCGGAAACGCTGGGCGATGCCCTGCGGCAGCGGGGCGTGGTGCTGCGCAGCTGCAGCAACTACCCCGGGCTGGACGGCAGCTGGTACCGCACCGCCGTGCGTACCGGGCCGGAAAACGATGAACTGTTAAAGACCCTTGCGGAGGTACTGGCATGAACAAAGCAACCTGCATTATGGTGCAGGGCACCATGAGCGGTGCAGGCAAAAGCCTGCTGTGCGCCGCACTGTGCCGCATTTTTGCACAGGACGGCTACCGGGTGGCTCCTTTCAAGAGCCAGAACATGGCCCTGAACAGCTTTGTGACCCGGGACGGGCTGGAAATGGGCCGGGCGCAGGTGGTGCAGGCGCAGGCCGCCGGGATGGAACCGGACGTGCGCATGAACCCCATCCTGCTCAAACCCAGCAGCGACACCGGCAGTCAAGTGATCGTGAACGGCGAGGTGCGGGGGCAGATGCCCGCCGCCGCCTACTTTAAAATGAAGCGGTCGCTGATCCCGGACATCCTTGCCGCCTACAACAGTCTGGCCGAAGAGGTGGACATCATCGTCATTGAGGGAGCTGGCAGCCCGGCCGAGATCAACCTGAAAGCCGACGACATTGTGAACATGGGCCTTGCCAAGCTGGTGGACGCCCCTGTGCTGCTGGCCGGAGACATCGACCGGGGCGGCGTCTTTGCACAGCTGTACGGAACGGTGGCCCTGCTGGAGCCGGACGAGCGGACCCGCATCAAGGGGCTGCTCATCAACAAGTTCCGGGGCGACGTGGAGATCCTACGTCCCGGCCTTGCCATGCTGGAAGAAAAAACGCAGCTGCCGGTGCTGGGGGTCATCCCCTACCTGAAGGTGGACATTGAGGATGAGGATTCCCTTTCCACCCGGCTGGAGGCAGGGCGGGCCGTCAAACCACTGGATGCGGCCATTCTGCGCCTGCCGCACATCTCCAACTTCACCGACTTCATGCCGCTGGAACAGCACCCGCTGCTGGGGGTGCGCTATGTGCAGAGCCCCCGCCAGCTGGGCACGCCGGATGTGGTGATCCTGCCCGGCACCAAAAACACCATAGACGACCTGCTGTGGCTGCGTCAGTGCGGGCTGGAAGCGGCGGTGCTCAAGCTGGCCGCGCAGGGCACCCCTGTGCTGGGCGTGTGCGGCGGCTACCAGATGCTGGGGCACACCCTTGCCGATCCGGACGGCGAAGAAAGCGGCACCCCCTGCACCCTGCGCGGGCTGGCGCTTCTGCCCACGGACACCGTGTTCAACGCCGAAAAGCAGCTGCGCCAGACCCATGCCACCGCCGAGGCCATCCCCTTTGCCGGGGCAAAGCTGACCGGCTACGAGATCCACGCCGGGCGCACGACAGTGCAGGGCAGCCCGTTCTGCATTCTGGCCGACGGCACGCCGGAAGGGTGTGTGCAGGCCAATGTGTTCGGCACCTACCTGCATGGGCTGTTTGACACCGGCGAGCTGACCGAAAAACTCACCGCATTTTTGTGCAAAAAGAAGGGCATCTCCCCCGCCGACGCACCGTTGCTCTCGATGGAGCAGTACCGGCAGCAGCAGTTCGACCTGCTGGCCGACGGCGTGCGGGCCGCGCTGGACATGGATGCCGTATACGCCGCCATGGGCATGGACCGCAAAGGAGGGAACCGCGTATGACCCCGCAGCATCATCTGCCCGCCGACATCGAGCGGACAAGCCTTTCCATCATCACAGCCGAGCTGGCGGAACTGGGCCTGACGCCTCCGCCGGAAACCGCCGCCGTGGTCAAGCGGGTGATCCACACCACCGCCGACTTTGACTATGCCCGGAATCTGCGCTTCACTCCCGGTGCCGTGGCGGCCGGGGTGAAGGCCCTGCGGGCGGGCACTCCCATCATCACCGACACGAACATGGCGCTGGCCGGCATCACCAAGCCCGGCCTTGCCCGCCTGGGCGGCACGGCCCTGTGCTACATGGCTGACCCGGAGGTGGCCGCCCTTGCCAAAGCAGGCGGCACCACCCGGGCGGTGGCTTCCATGCAGCGGGCCGCGCAGGAGCACCCCGGTGCCGTGCTGGCCGTGGGCAACGCCCCCACCGCCCTGCTGACCATCGCCGACCAGATCGAAGCCGGGCTGCGTCCTGCACTGGTCATTGGCGTACCGGTGGGGTTCGTGAATGTGGTGGAGAGCAAGGAGCGGCTGTTTGCCACCTGCGAAGCCTTTGGCGTACCCGCCATTGTGGCCATGGGCCGCAAGGGCGGCAGCAACGTGGCCGCCGCCATCTGCAATGCCCTGCTCTACTCTGCCGCCGAAATGCTGGACCCCGCGGCCCGGGGCTGGCGGTGACCTATTTTTGACCGGAATACGCAAAAAGGACAGAACTGCCGCCATGCAGTTCTGTCCTTTTTCTTGTATTCGTTCAAGGGCTCCCCGGGTAAATCTCGGTTGACGGTCTCTCATTTTCGGGGGGCAACAAGGTACTTCCGGACAGCACGCTCCAGCACCGCAATGTCCACCGGCTTGGACAGATGCTCGTCCATACAATAATTCCGCCCAATCCCATAATCTCGTCCTCTATGTTTTTAATGTAAAACCAAATGCCCGATCTCACTGCTCTTATAAGGCTTCGTTCTAACACTCTTCAAAAAGAACTGGTCGTAGGAACAACTTTTTATCGAGCCTATCTGGTTCAGCATAGAAGAGTATAACGAAAAAACGGTGACGTTCCGCATTGTGGAAAGTCACCGTTTTCTCTTATGCTGTGCAGTGGTCGTTCACTGCACAGATTGATAAGGAGAACTTAAATTTCATACCATCTGATTTCATTGGCATCCAGATGCAGGTCAAAGCTGTTGCCATCCGTCGTATAAACTGTGGTATCCTGCGGCTCGTAAGTGTTGTTCACAACGCAATACTTGCCATTTTTGACATAAGCATGGACTTCCACATTGTAGTTGGAACTGAACCAAGTGTGCAGTTCATCCTCGCTGTGGGCACTCCACAAGATGGCTCGGTAAAGGGTGCGGCTGTTGGCAAAACTATACGGTACACCGCTGATGTATACGGCACGTCCCTTGCCGAAATCATGCGCCGCCATCTGCACTTCCTTATTCCGCTGCACCAGCACTTCCGTGCCTTCCAGGGCATAAATGTTCTTCTTTCCCTCACCGAAGTCGATGGGCTGGTCAGCATCCTGCAAGATGAAATGATTCGGATGCTCTTCCCAGTTGTACTTGTCGTAGTTCAGGGTAAAGCCATTTTCTTCCTCCACGCCCAGAACACTGGCCATCTGGAGGATATGACCCTGATAGGGATGACCGGACGGCTCTCCAACGCCGATGAAGCCGCCGCCATTCCAGACGAACTTGCGGATGGCAGAGGAGATCTCCGGGTCCTCCCACCAGATGCCGCCGGTGTGGGCGGTGTCGGCATCGCCTACGTTGATGATGACATCCAGGCTGTCCAGCAGGGCCGGGTCCTTCTTGATGTCCTCAAAGCTGATGAACTTCACGTCAAAGGGAGCACCGGACAGCATTTCGATCACGCCCGAATAGCTGTAATTCTGCTTGTAGTAGAGGGCATG
>ERZ773169.1767-NODE-1767-length-17678-cov-16.634852_pt1 | contig 17678 bp, 18 predicted proteins | sample MGYA00580536_ERZ773169 | MGnify/ENA primary metagenome ERZ773169 (study PRJEB29015, sample SAMEA2737814) | human gut metagenome | biome: human gut; feature: human-associated habitat; material: faeces | place: China | collected 2012 ...
CACTGTTCCGGGTTGTAGTCTCCGCCATGAAGTAATCTGAGCTGCTGCATGATAGCGGCCTCCTTTGGTTGCGCAAATTGCGCAACATTTTTATCGGATAAAGTTGCGTTCGATACAGAGTATAGCAAGAACCTCCACAAGATGCAATGCAACTTTATGGAATTTCGTTGCAATAAGCCGAACGTTTGATGCAGCACAAGAAACCATCCATGGATGTTTTGGAAGATTCCACAACGTTCATGGGGGATTTATAGGCAGGTTGTCAAAATGCAGAAATAATCCGTATTGCTTTTGATACGGGTTAAGGGCAGAACAAGGAAACTGTTGCAAAATAGCTCTCTGAAAAAAATATGCACAAAACCCGGAACCTTTTCAGGGCCAAAACGGTTCAAAAAGGGTTCCGGGTTTCTGTTTTTGCACTATTTCTTTGCGCAAGTCGCTATCGCATTTTTATTTTGCAACAGCCCCTCTTGACTTATTTCTGAATTTTAATTCGGAAGTTCAATTTTATTTTGACTTAGATTATAGATCGTTTTATCATCCCAGTTTCGTCGGAGAGCAATCTCGGCAGTCAGACCTGTATTATTATAATTGATCGACCATTGTGTATTACTTGTGATATCAGTAGGATTTGGATCCTGGGAAGATGCCTTTAAAGCATTCCATACGGTAGAATTGGTATGTTCTGTTTCTGCTTCAAAAGTCTTAAGAACAGCATCGTAACGTTCTCTTCCGTGTCCGTAGATTCCATTCTTCTGATTCGGAGCAACTTTGTCTTTGTACAGGACAAAGAAATTAGTGACAGCTTCAGATCTGGTGTCAACGAGTTCTCGGGTTTCACTGTCGCAATCGTATTCAATGACTCGTCCATCACCTGAGGCGTCTGTAATGTAGAAATGATAATCTCTACCGGAGGAGGCGAACATATCATATTCTTTTAACAGATCTACTGCTTCCTGTGTGGAGGCAGCACGGTCCAACACGAGGCGAATAGCCAGTGTTGTTGCGATTGTTGGCTTGCCGGTATTCTGGAAAACTGGTTCGCTGTCCAGAGTAAGTACTGCAATAGAAACACCTTTTTCGTTCATACCATCAAGGCAAATGAAAGGAGAGGTCAAGGTGGCAAGTTTTTTCTTCATGCTTTCATCAGGTGTATTGGCAGAAATATTATCAAGTGCCGCGAAGGCTACAGATTTGTAACCATTTTGGGGCGTACAGTACACAAGCATGGCAGAAGTGTCCAGCTTAAAATCATAATTTCGGCCCATATGAACCTGATTCTGGTTATCTGTCATTGTAAACGCAGTGCATCCGAAATCAGGAGCTTTGATCTTAACAGGCAGCAGGGGAAGAGCTTCTTTGATAATTGCGTCGATCATACTTTGGTTGTCTGTGATTCCGTAGTCAATGATCTGATCCAGATCATAATCGTATTTGATGTCTATCTGATAAAGGTTGTATCCATCTTCATAAGAAGTGACTTTCTGAATGGAAGAGAGCGTGCGGAAGCGGGAAAAATAATAGATACAGAAGCTTCCGACAAGGAGAAGGATGATACAGACAATCATAAGGGAGATTCGTTTTATATGTTTTTTCATAGAGCTTCCTCCTTGTCATCAAACCTAGTTATCCTTTCAGATCAAACTGTACGGACAGCGATGCAAGCACTGCATCTATCACTTTCCGCGCCTGGGCAAGCATATCGATCTCCGCCACAAAAGCGATGACCTGCTCGCGCTCCTGCGCGGGGACCTGCAGCGCACTCAGGCTCATGCTCAGATAGCGCCGTATTTTGCGCTCCAGCGTAAAGTAGGGGTCGCACCGCCGTGCCATATAGCCGCGCATCATGCCAGCCGTGCCCAGCTCTATCTCATAGAAATCGCACTCGGCGCACCCGGGCAGATACGTGCTGAACGCCGCCTGCAGCTCGGCCGTGGTGCTGCGGTGGATGATCTCCACCGTGGCGGGGAAGGTGTACGCTTCCACATAGATATCCCGCAGATTCTCACTCAGTTCGGTCAGCGCCAGCTGCAAAGCCGTTTCCACTGCGTAGAGGTACACCGGCGATGGAGCGTTTGCCGCCAGCGGCCTTACCGCGCCGAACTGCCTGCTGAACATCATGCTGATCAGCTCGGTCAGCACGCCGTCCTTGGTGCGGAAAATATTCTGGAACGACCCGGCAGAAACATCCGCTTCCTTTAAAATTTCTGCTACCTTGGTGTTCGTGTAGCCTTTTTCCAGAAAAAGCCGGACACAGGCGGTCAAAATCCGCCGTTTTGCTTCTTTGCTGTCGTATCTGCGCGCCATTGGGAATCATCCTTTTCTGTAATTGGTTTCTGCCCCAATTATATCCTGATTCCGGATTCGGTTCAAGTAGAACTTTCCCGGCGTATTTTGGGCAATTCGACGGGGAGAGCCTCCCGGCGCAGGAAATCCCGCAGCAGATTGGTGGCGAACCCACCATCTCCATGACGGCTCTTTTGGAATTGCTCAAGGATGCCGACCCGGAAATGAAGGCAAAACTCCGCCTGGCACTGCTCACCTGATGCAAAAAAGGGCACTGATTGCAATGCAATACAGCGCCCTACATCATCGGACATGGATAACACCCACCGTGCAGAAACCGTGCAAAAACAGTGCACTTACTCTAGGACAAATAAAAAATGATGATTTTTGATCCATGACTTGGTGGCGATTTGAGTGACCACAGAGGTAAATCTAATATACAGGAAGAAGAATGCCCACTCGTCTGAGGAGTTCTCAGGGGAGTGGGCAGTTCTGTATAATGGCATTTTGTATAGGTCACTTGCCACTTTTAGCATGGAGGTTGCTATTTGGGAAAGAAGTTTCCGCTTTTTTATATGGCAAGTTTCCGCACTTTCCGTACCTCATGAGATATGAACACCTGCTAAACTTTTTCAGAGGTTGCTACTTTTTAAGATGTAGTTGCTAAATCTTGCCCAAAGGATGCTACATTTTGGCTCAAGGTTGCTAAACATAGCGCACAGAAAATTTCACAATAATATAATTCAAATTATGATAATTCAGATTATATTATTTCTTATAGACTGCATCCTCCTGAATCAGAATCAAATTCGGGTTCTCCGCTGCCATTTCCAACAGTCGATCGGTAAAGCCGCTCTTGGAGAACAGCCCATACACAATTTTGTAGCCCCTAAACGCCGCTGTAAGTTCTTTGGACTGCCCCTTTTCTTGCAAGGCAGCGTAGATCGCCACATCCACAGGTTTCGCATGGTACTTGCACTCACCGAGGAACAGCCGCTTATGCTGATGGTCCACCGCTGCAACATCAATTTCCGTATCGCCCTCATTATCATTGCGCCAGTAAGAGCCAATGCGTGAGGGTGCAAAGTCGATCTGTCCCTTTCGGCACAGCTCCGCAAAGATGTTCCGGCAGATGCTCTCATAAGCGAAAGCCACAAATTTTTGCTTAAAGTCTTTGCCCATCTCGTCCAGCACGATCTGTTGGTTGTCCAGTTCCAACTCCCCTTTGAACGGGTACACATAGCGGAACCAGAAGCGGATGAAGTTGTCCGAAACATAGTACAGGCTCTTCCGGGAACGCTCTGGATTCTTTTCGGTGATGGGAACGTTCTTGATAACAAAACCAAGGTCGATCAGTGTTTTCAGGTACGGCGTGATAGCTGAAGTGTCTTGCTCCATCATCATACCGATCTTGCTCAGCTTGTGGTTGCCGTCCGAAATCGCTTTTAGCACAGAAAAATAGTTGATAGGCGTCTTCACTTCCTCGTTGAGCAGGAAATCAGGCTCTTCATACAAAAAGCCATTTTTCGACAGTACCACACGCCGAATCTGCTCCACCAGCGGCTCGTCCGTCTGGAAAAACTCCATATATTTCGGTACGCCGCCCGTGATGGCATACTGCTCCACAGCCTGCTCAAACGACAGGTTCTGCGCCGCATACACATCCGTAAATTGCAGCGGCATCAGCCGAATCTGTGCCGTTCTGCGGCCATAGAGCGGGCTGTCGTAGGCCAGTGCGTGCTTTTTCATCATGCTGATCAGGGAGCCACACAAAATCAGCATCACGTTATGATCTTTCAGCACTTCATCCCATGCGTTTTGCAGGATGGACGGGAAATCCGGGTTCGTCTTGACCAGATACGGAAATTCATCAATGACAAGCACCTTTTTCTCGTCCGGGTGGTCGTCTGCTACCACTTGGAATAAATCCAGCCAGTCGGTGAATGTGACCTTGCTGAGCATGGGATTCTTCGTGGTACGGGAAAGCACTCCGGCAAACCGCTTCATGCTCTGGGCTTCGCTCTCTGTGGTTGCCAGAAAGTAGAACGCGCGTTTATCTTTGATAAACTCTTTGATCAACGTTGTTTTTCCAACGCGCCGTCTACCGTAAATCACCACAAAGCCGCTGCCGCGTTTTAGTTCCGCATTCAGCGTTGCCAGTTCGGATGTTCTGCCGATGAAGTCCATGTCGCTCACCTCTCGCTTAATATAATTCAAATTATGATAATTTCAATTATATTATAGTTGTTCTGCGCAAAACCGTCAATAGGACGAAACATCGAATTTTCAACATCAAATCCATACAATGCAGAAAACTCCGGGCTTTTTCAGTTTAGCTTATGCGGCTGAGAGAAGTCTGTGGACGTTTTTGATTGCAATAAAGGATTTGGGATTTCCCAACAAGTATTTTGCATCGCAAAATGGTCTTTGTATATACGAAGACACTGCTTGCGGGTCTGCTGGTCATATACCCTTCAGCTCTCGCCGCCACAAAACGTTTCCTATTTTGGACTCCATTCAAACTGTGCATTTTTGTCTAACAGTTTTTTGCGTTGCTGCCAATCTGGCATAAGTGCCGACAGTATCGCATAAAAATCCTTCGAGTGGTTTGGGTACAGAAAATGACAAAATTCGTGCAATACTACATATTCAATGCAACTGACGGGCATTTCGAGTAAGTGCCGGTTCAATGTAATGATAGCTTTCTGTGGAAGACAAGATCCCCAGCGAGTATCCATCGATCGAATATGGATTCGTGGAGATGGCACACCGTATTTTCGAAATATCGGATAAAGCTGATCCACTGTCTGCTGAAATATTTCGCGGCACACCTTATTCAGATAACGGTCAACAAGACGTTGTTTTTGCTCCTGATTTTCTGTATCTTTTACAGTAAGATAGAGATAGACGCCATCGGAACGTATATCGTCCTTTTTTCCTTGCTCTACCCGCAGACGCAGACTGCGCCCCAACACGGAAAAACTTTCCCCACTGACATAATGCCGGGGCTGCGGTGCGTACTGTCGGAATTCTCGAAATTGCTGCTGTGCCTCAGCAATGTAACGGCTGCGTCGTTTCACAAATTGTGTAACAACACTTTCCGAGACATCTTTCGGAGCAGAAACATAAACAGAGGCATCTGTCCGAATCCGAAGATTGATATTGCGTACGTTCTTTCGTTCTAGCTGATAGCAGATACAACCATGCTCCGTCTCAACCGCACAAATCTGTATCATGCAAACCTCCGCAACGCAACTGTTTTAACATTTTCAATAATCATGTCAATCACATCAAAAGAAAGTACCAGGCCCTTTTCTTTTTGATAGCGGTAAAACAGATCATCAATATCCTGTGAGATTCGATCATGAATCGTCAGGTTATGGGTCCAGTCCACCTGGCTATGCTTTTCGATGATTGTCGTAATATCCAGTGCCATCTCGGCGGCAAAGTCTGGCTCCACAGACAATTTTTCGTTGGAGAAAATCGCTGTCAGCACACCATAGAATGCCTGTGCATGGACATTGGATCGGATGCGATCCGGGTATGCGACAGCGCTTTTTCCCATGCGGTAATCTTCCAGAATATCCCGCATCTTGGCCAGATATTCCGCCTCCGTTATCGTTCGGGCTTTATACAGTTCCAGCGCTTCCTTGATGCGCTTGGAAAAGTTTTCATAGTACTTCCCTTACAAAAAGCCCTTCCACGAAAGGCGAATCTTTTGATGACGACGGAAACTGATTTCTGATCGGCATTTCCAAAAAAATGCAAGGACACAAAAGGGCATTGACCGAAAGTGATCAAAAAGCCCTGAAACAATCCGTTGATGCCCGCTATTATCGCAAAGCACCTGCGGATCATTCCATCCACATCGCTGCGATTGAAGGTGCTTATGATGCCTTTAAAACAGGAAAAGACTGCATTCTCCGGGAGTTCGAGGACAAGCGTGAGGGCAGCAGCTCTGCACTGGTTCAAGTGTCTGGAAATGGATGAAGCTGACATGGACGGCAGATACCGCAACAGTGGAATGCTCCTGCGTCTGCCGAACGGTCTGGCTGTTGAGCCTGTCCTGATTCGGAAGAAGTTCGAGAAGTGGCAGGATGCGCACCCAGAGTTCCCGCACATCGTCTTTCACGGCCTGCGGCATTCCAGTGCCACCTACCAACTGATGATCTCCGGCGGTGATGTGAAAGCCGTTCAGGGAACAACAGGTCACGCCAGTGCCAATCTGCTGGTCAACACCTATGCGCACATCCAGCAGGATTCCCGCAAGAAGCTGGGTAAAAGGTTCGAGGAAGGCTTCTACAAGCCGGGAGCAACACTTGTGCAGGCTGCCCCGGTTGAAGCAGAGCCGACCATCTCCGTGTCGGCACTGTTGGAGCTTCTGAAGGACGCAGACCCCTCTGTAAAAGCGCAGCTCCGCTTGGCTTTGCTGACCTGAATTGCAAAAAATAGCACGAATTGCAGAGTAATTCACAGACTTACTCCATCTGACACGAAAAATGCGGACCGTGCAAAAACCGTGCAGAGACCGTGCAAATGGCGTATAAAAGGAAAATCCCACGAGGAATCTTGCGATTCTTCGTGGGATTTTGGTGCGCTCGAGGGAACTCGAATCCCTGGCCCTCTGATTAAAAGTCAGATGCTCTACCGGCTGAGCTACGAGCGCATATTCTGCAACAATACAATACTGCCGAATAATATTACCATAAATGCCGATAAAATGCAAGTGCCTGGCCGAAAATTCTTGCGTTGCACTTATGAAGTCCCCCGCGGGGACTTTAAGCGACCGAACGGTCTCGCCGCAGGCGAGATGGAGGTTTTTTTCCCGACAAGTTCCTCTTTACAAAACCGGACAGAATCGTTACAATCAAAGCAAATCCGATTTGGGCTCTTTTCCGGGCAGGCAGTGCCTGACCCCGCCGCGATCCTTTCCCCCTGCAGGAGGTACTTTCTATGAAAAAGATCACTCGCCGTTCCGTTCTTCGTCTGTCCGGGCTGGCGGCCGCTTCGCTGGCGCTGACCAGCTGCCGGGCCGCCGGTTCTGCCGCCGTTGGCAGCCGCTTTTCCGACTGGCTGCGGCAGAAGCTCGCCAACAGCTCTTCCTCTGCATCCTCGGAGGCGGCAGCCTCCGGCGAGGCAGCGGCTTCCAGTGAGGCCGCCGCATCTTCCGCAGCAGCGGAGGAACCGGCCGCGTCCAGCTGGCTGCCTGCCTACGACGCCGACCCGCTGACCGGCGAGGCCAACCGCAGCAGCGGCCGCATCGTGGGCGTGATGGTCAACAACATCAGCTATTCCGAGCGGCAGAACGCCCGCCCTCAGCGGGGCCTTTCTTCTGCTGACCTGCTCATCGAGAGCAAGGTGGAGGGCGGCATCACTCGCTTCTGTGCCGTATACCGCGACGCTGACAGCATCCCCGAGGTGGGGCCCATGCGCTCCGGCCGGGACCAGTTCCTGCAGCTGCTGATGCCCTGGCAGGCGCTGTACTACCACGACGGCGAAAGCGCCCCCTGCACCAAGTTCATCAGCGTCTACAACTACTCCGGTCTGAACATCGGCGGCAAGAGCTACTTCAACACGCCCACCCATCCCCATGTGGCCCACCGGGACAGCCGCGGCCGCAATGTCGCCTACGAACACACCGAGTTCACCTCCGGCAAGGAGATCCGGCAGGCCGCCGCCAATGCCGGCATCGGCCTGAGCCACGATTACGACACCACCTTCTTCCGCTTTGCGGACTACCGCACCGGGGCCGAGAATACCATGCGCGGCACCGCTTCCGGCCGGACGATACGCATCGTGCACTCCGACAACTACAAGACCAGCTTCAGCTACAGTGCACTGAGCCGCACCTACAAAATGCAGATGTACAGCCACGCCGCCGGCGGATTCGAGAACACCGTGGACGAACTGAACGGCAAGCAGCTGAGCTTCGACAACCTGCTCATCTGCTTTGCCCCCATCGCCGCCTACCCTGGCGACTCCGGCGACGTGCAGCAGGTGAGTTACATTTCCGGCGGCGAAGCCTACTTCTTCAGCCGGGGCGGGGTACAGGTGGGCCGCTGGGAGAAGGCCTCCCCGGAGCATCCGCTGAAGGTCTACGATGACGCCGGGGCCGAGCTGCTCTTCAACCGCGGCAAGACCTACCTTGCCATTGTGGACGACGATGAGTGGTCCAATTTCAGCTATCAGTAAACGAGGGGAACGCCATGAAACGCATCTGGATCCAGCGCATCGGTGCGGCCGTGCTGTGCGCTGTGCTGCTGGCCGGCTGCATGCCGGGCGGCCCGGCAGCCGACAGCACGGCTTCTGCTGACCCCCTGACCGGGCAGGAGCAGCAATACCCGGGCCAGCGTCCGGCGGCAGTGGTCATCGACAACGCCCCCGGCAGCACCACCCAGTGGGGCATCGGCAGCGCCTCTGTGGTTCTGGAGGCCGCAGCCCGTGCGGACACCGCCCCCAGCCTGTGCCTGGTCTATCCCTCCGTGTCGGCCATGCCGACGGTGGGGCCGGTCACGCTGGGGCAGGACCTGTTCTGGCGGCTGCTCAGCGGCCAGCAGGTGCTGCCCATCCAGCGCGGCTGCGACCTGTACACCCGCAATTTTCTGGACTACTGGAACCTGCGCGCGGTGGACGCGCTGGAAACAGGCCGCAACGCCTTCACCACCGGCAATACCGACTGGGCCAGCCCGCTGTGGTGCACCAACGGTCAATCTGTGGTCAAGGTGCTGAGCAGCCTGAGCCTCTCGTCCGCGCTGTCCGAGGACCCTGCGGAATCCGCAGACAGCACGCAGGAAGGGGACACCCCCGCCGTACCCACTGTCCCGGCCCTACTGCCTCAGCAGACCGACGGCCACCTGCCGGATGCGGATGCCGCCGACGCAGTCCAGGCGGCAGTACAGTTCCCGTCCGGCAGCACCACCCGCTTTGCCTACGATACCGACACCGGCACCTACGGGATGCTGCACAATGACGGCTCCCCGCAGCTGGACGCCAACACCGGCATCCAGGCTGCCTTTGACAACCTTCTGGTGCTGTACAGTGCCTCCATCCCGCGGGACGATGGCCGCACCCTGGACTACGACCTGACCATGGGCGGCGGCCTGTGGCTCAACGGTGGCCACCTGTGGCACATCACCTGGACCCAGGGCACCGGCTCGACCTTTGCCTTTTATGACGCCGACGGCCGCCCTCTGCGCATCCTGAGCGGCCGCAGCTACATTGCATGGCTTTCCAGCCTGACCGGTGAGGAAGTCACCGTGCAGGATTCCGCCGGGAACGACCTGCTGCAGCCCTGACACACAAAAAGCTCCTCGTGCAGATGCACGGGGAGCTTTTTGCGTTTATTCGGTTTACAGATCCACCACGCTGCCCACCTCGGCAGGGGTGGCAGGCACCATGCCCAGTTCCGCTTCGTCCGCGCCGCGCTGCACCGTGAAAGTGACGCTGCGCCCGGCGGCAAAGTCCGGGGCATAGGTGAGCTCCAGCGTCTGCCAGTCCTCCGGCACGGCGCAGAAGCAGTGCAGCAGCGCACCGCGCCCTGCGGCCAGATTCAGGGTAAAAATCGAAGCATCCGCCGCGTTCTCACCGTACAGCGGGGCGGCAAAGCTACCGCAGCGCACCGCACGGCCATTGCAGGCGGCCGTGACCCCGGTGCCCATGCTGTACAGGTCCTCCCGGGTGGACACCCGACGGCTCTGCAGGTAGCTTTCGCCCACCGGCAGCGCATGGCCGGACAGGTTCTCCACCGAAAGATACACCAGCACCCCGCCCAGACCCGGAGCCGGGGCATAACCCAGCAGCTCCACTGCCGCCTTGCCGTCCAGCAGGGCAGGGTCGCCCGCAGCACGCAGCTCGGCCGCTGCTGCGGATACACCGGTGAGCAGGGCAGCCGCAAGGCTGACCGCACCGGAGCCGGCACATTTCAGGAATGACCGGCGGGAGATGGCTTGTGACATGGGAACTTCCTCCTTGGCGAAACGAAAAAGTGGTTCCTTTATACAATAAAGGATTGTGACCGTTCTGTCAAGCGGTTGCCCCGGATTGTAACCGATTCTTTGCGTTTATTCGTAGGCCTCGTTCTCTTCGGTCTCGGCCTGGCCGCGCAGAGTGTCGGCATAGCCGAAGGGCACGATGTCGATGGCCTCCACCAGCTTGTCCCGCATCCACAGCTGCACGTCAGTCTGCACGGTGTAGCCGCAGCCGGGGTCTGCCATCCACTGCTCGGGGCGGCGGCTGGGCAGAGCACGCTGGCTGAGCATGCTCATGATCACGCCGCCGTGGGTCACACAGGCGGCCTCGGTCACGTCCATGCGGATCATATACTCGAACAGCTTGAGCAGGCTTTCGGCGCAGCGGGCGTGGAACTGCTCGGTGGGCTCAGCCCCCTCCGGCACAAAGCCGGAACCCGGGGTGATCCACTTTTTAAAGTCCTCGTCGTGCACCAGTTCCTTCACGGGCCTGTTCTCGAATTTGCCAAAGCCCGCCTCCCGCAGATCGTGCACCGTAAAGGTGTGGGCCGCGTTGGGGAACAGGATGTTGGCCGTTTCCACCGCACGCAGCATGGGCGAGGAAAACACGGTGTCCACCTGGGGGTACTCAAAGCGTTCCTTCAGTTCGGCCAGCTGGGCACGGCCCTCGTCGCACAGCGGGATGTCGGTGCCGCTGCCGATGTACAGGCCCTGCAGGTTGCCGGCGGTCACGCCGTGACGGATGAGATGGAGCTTAAAGGTTTTCATGCAAAATACCTCGTATCGTTTGCAAAGATCCAAACCCCCGGAGCCGGTGCGCGGTGCACGGAAGATCAGTCGGCGTAGCGGTTGACCTCAACGGTGACGGGGAAAACGTTCATGTCGATGCGGCAGTTGCTGCGCACGGTCACGCTGGTGAGTGCATTGCAGTCCTTGAAGGCGCCGGTCTTGATGTAACCCACGCTCTCCGGGATGGTGATGTCGGACAGGGCGGTGCAGCCGTTGAAGGCGGCAGTCTCAATGTACTCCACGCCATCGGCCAGGGTCACGGTGGTCAGGTTGGTGCAGCCCTTGAAGGAGCTGCCGCCCACGGTGGTCACACCGGCTTCCACGACCACAGCGGTGATCTGGTCGGCCTGATCCGCCCAGGGAGCGGGGGAGTTGCTGTTGTAGTCGGTCATACGGCCGGTGCCGCTGATGGTCAGGGTGCCGTCGGCCAGGGTCCAGGTCACGTTCTCGCCGCAGGAGTTGTCGCCGGCGGCAGCAGCGGATGCAGCGGTGGAAGCAGTGCTGGAAGCAGCAGAAGATGCGCTGCTGCCGCAGCCGGTCAGGGCGATGCAGCTCACAGCCAGAACAGCGGCAGCGGCCAGGCTGCACAGACGGGTGATGGTGTTGCGTTTCATTTGGGTAATCCTCTTTCCTATTCCTATTTTTATAGCCTCCCTGCCCACCACAAAGCTGTGCGCCGGGCAAGGACAGGTGCCAAAACAGCATTATAGCACAAAACCAGGAAAGATGGAAGTTCCAATTTGGAATTTTTGCATTTTGCGCCGGGTGCCGTTTCTTTTGGCCGGAACGGGAGCCATTTTCTGGCAGAAAAACGCGTCCTCTGCCAAAAATATTCCCGCCCGGCATCTTTGTGCCCCGGGCGTCCGCCACAAAATGTATGCTGTTATACCTGTAGTTTAACATAGATGTAGTGTACCCGGCAAGGCCTTTGACAGAAATGACGAAATTTGATGAAAAATATCGTCACTTTTCTTGCTTTACATTTCGTTTTCCGTTGTGTATAATCAACCTGCTGTAAACCAAAAATCAAGGATGTTCCCCAACCCGGGGTCATTGAGGAGTCAGAGATCATGGAATTCAATCGTATCATCAAACTGCTGCGCAAGGAGCGCGGCATCACCCAGAAGCAGGCGGCGGAAGATCTGGGTGTTTCGCAGGCCCTGCTGTCCCACTACGAAAAAGGCATCCGCGAGTGCGGGCTGGACTTTGTGGTACGCGTGGCCGACTATTATAATGTTTCCTGCGACTATCTGCTGGGCCGCAGCGCCGAGCGCAACGGTATGATGCTCTCGGCCGAGGACCTGCCCAACCCCGACAAGATGAAGGACAACATCTACCACGGCAGCGTGCTGCCCACCATGAACAAAAAGCTGATCTCCAACAGCCTGAACGTGCTGTATGCCAAGATCGGCCAGTGCCACAGCAAGGCCCTGACCACCGAGGTGAGTGCCTACCTGATGATGGCCGTGGCCAAGATGTTCCGCCTGCTGTACTCGGCCGAGCCCCACAACGCGTCCAGCATGTTCAGCATCGGTGCCCACCGCTGGCGCGGCTATTCCGACGCCGTGATGCGCATGTCCGAGGCCAATGTGGAAGCCCTGCTGGCCGGGGAGGACGTGAACGGCGGCGAAGGCGTGAAGGACCCCGCCTGCCTTGCCATGACCACCGAGAGCCTGACCCGCGAGTTCCCGCTGTATACCCCCAGCCTGCTGAATCTGGTCAAGACCAGCGAGACCCACGTCAAGGGCCTGACCCCCGAGGACTGAAATCCCGTCGTACTGGGGTGATATTCCTGTGAATTGTTCCCCAAAACTCTTGCATCTGTGCACCAAAAACGGTATAAACAGAGTAGAAGATTCTGGAAAGGACAACATTTCCACCGATCAAGAGGAGGACAATACCTATGTCGAACAAGATTTCCCGCCGTGCATTCCTGAAGTGTGCAGGTGTTTCCGCTGCAGCGGTCGGCTCTGCCAGCCTGCTGAGCGGCTGCAAGACCAATGGCAGCAACACCACCGTCAACGACGTGAAGGTGGGCGACACCGTCAAGAACTGGAACGGTCTGGGCGTGCAGCTGTCCAGCGTGTTCCACCTGACCCAGGACCCCGCACAGCCCGGCTATGAGTATCTGGGCGTGCGCGTGACTGTGCTGAACCGCAGCAAGACCGAGACCTATACCATCGGTGCACAGGGCGTGGATGCCATCAACGCCGCTTACCCGGTGCCCCCTCTCAGCAACGTGGACGCCAACTTCCAGGCCATGGCCGCTGCTACCACCGACTTTGTTGCCACCTGCGACGGTCAGGGTGCTGCCATCAGTGCCACGGTGTCCCTGTACAACTCCAACTCCCAGAGCTTCTCCGACAGCGAGAGCCTGCCCCCGCAGGGCTCCGGCTACATCGTGCTGATGCTGATGGTGCCCAAGAATTGGAAGGAGCTGCAGGTGACCTACATGCCCACCTTTGCCCCGGACAAGACCCTGACCTTTACCATGAAGGCCGCCGATGTGATCCGCGGATAATTGCATTCGATTTCGTCCATTTTGTACGATATGCCCACAGAATGTTCACAATTATTTTATAAAAAGCATTGACTTTTGCGGTCATTTCGCCTATTGTATAAGTAACTTCCATTGGCATAAACTGTATAATTTTACATTCCAGGAGGAGGAACAAAATCATGTCTACCGTTTTCTCCCGCCGCGCATTTCTGAAATACACCGCCGTGACCGCTGTGGCTGTGGCCGGTACCAGCCTGCTGGGCGGCTGCTCCGGTTCTGGCGCAGAAACTGCGATCCAGACCACCTATCCCAGTGATAATGTCGTGCTGAAGGTAAAGTCTACTCTGGAGACTTTGGAGTATGATCCCACCGACGGCCATGCGACCTTTACGATCCATATCGTCAACGGCCGCAAGAATCCCATCGTCGTGAGCCCCAATCGTTTTGCAGTCAAGGCCTACGATAAGAACAACAACTGCATCGCAAACATCTTTGTGGGTTCTACCCAGGGCAGCCTCAACGCCGTCCTGGCCTCTGGCGACACCAACCCCATCAGCCGCGGTAAGGAGTGCACCTACACCGTTATTGCATCCGGTCTGCCTAAGATGACTGTGAATACTGAGAATCCTGAGGATACCGAGTGCCCCATCGCCTCCCTGCGTATCATCTACACCCCGGATACCGAATACAACGAGTACACCGCAAACTGGATCATCTCCCCGGATACTGCGGTCCCTGCTTTGGGCTGACCCTTACACCATATTTTGTTGATAAACGGAGGAACGTATCATGTCTTACACTTTTTCCCGGCGTGATTTTCTGAAGTATTCTGCCATGACCGCTGTGGCTGTGGCCGGTGCCGGCCTGCTGACCGGCTGTGAGATCCAGGACCCCAACAACCCTGTTATCAAAAAGCTGGGTTATGGCACGACCTTGGGCACCACCGGCGGCCTGCTGGAGAGCGTGGATACGGAGGGCACTGACGGTGTCTTTACCTTCACGGTGAAGAACAACTCCGATGCCCCCCTTCGTATGGACCCCAACGAGAGCTTCGTAGTAAAGGTCCTGGACAAAGACGGTAACAGCAAGTGGAACAACTTTTTCAACCTGTCCATCGCAGCTGTTCCGGGGAAGGATGGCAATGCTCCTGACATCCTCCCCGAGCTCCCGCCCCGGACTGTGGGTGAGTACAAGGTCCGTGTGCCTTTCTACGCATCTTCCGCTCCCGGCCCTGAGGACACCCTGGAGTTCATCTATATCCCCAACCCGGCCAAGTCTCCTGAACTCCGCATAACCTGGAAGATCCCTGGTGCCGACCTTGTCAAGTCTAACGAGAGTACCGGCAAGTAATTCTCCCTTTTATTGCACTTCAGCCCGCACCCTTGGTGCGGGCTTTTTTGACCCTTTTGTTGGGCAGTTCGCCGCAAAGTGCCTATCGTTTTTTAGTGATTTTGTGTCTTGTGCACAGTTCCATTTTCCGGTACAATAAAAGAACAAGCAACGGACAAAGCGCAGCGGCAGAGCCACTTGCCGCCGCGCTGTTATATTTTGCGGCGGGTACGCCCGCCCGGCTGAAAAGGAGTGCTGTCTGTTATGATCAACATGGTCAAGCTGCCCACCAAGAAAAGTGACCTGTTCCTGCGCGTTGCCAAGGGACATTTTGCCACCAGCCACAGCCACATCAACTATTACATCGACGTCACCACCCAGAAGTCCCGCCTGTCGGAGGCCAAGGCCGTGGCCAGAGAACTGGTAAGTGCCTACCAGCACAGCACCATCGTAGACACCGTGCTCTGTCTGGACGGCACCCAGGTCATCGGCACCTGCCTGGCCAACGAGCTGACCAAGGACGGCTTTGCCAACATGAACGCCCACCAGACCATCTATGTCATCACCCCGGAGTACACCACCGGCAGCCAGATCATCCTGCGCGACAATCTGGCCCCCATGGTCAAGGGTAAGCATGTGCTCATCCTGGCCGCCTCCATCACCACCGGCTACACCGTGCAGGCCGCTGTGGAGGCCGTGAACTATTACGGCGGCATGGTGGCCGGGCTTTCGGCCATTTTCGCCACCACCCACGAGTGCATGGGCTACCCGGTCACCTCCATCTTTGACCCTGCCAGCCTGCCGGATTACGCCAGCTTCGACAGCCGTGACTGCCCCATGTGCAAGGCTGGCCAGCACATCGACGCCCTGGTCAACAGCTTCGGCTACTCGGCCCTGTAAGGAGACCCCAATTATAAAAGCGTCCGCAGAAGCCTCTGCGGACGCTTTTTTGTTTGCCCGGGGCACCGGGTCATTGTTTTTTGGGGAACACAAAGGGATTGCAGCGGTATACCGCCACCAGATACAGCGCCATAAAGCACCAGATCACCGGCTCACACAGGATCACCGCATTGTAGGCAAACCGGGGGATGAACACCAGCACGAACACCACCTTGCCCAGGAACTCGATGACACTGGAAAACAGCGGCAGCACCTTTTCGCCCAGGCTCTGCAGGGCGTAGCGGGTGGACAGCAGCACCCCCAGCACCGCATAGAAGGGGGAGGTCCAGCACAGATAGCGTGCCCCGTTTTCCAGCACGAGGGCCTCCGACGAGCCGGACACCATGCGCACCAGCCACTCGGCGCTCACCTGCATCAGCAGCACCGTCACCACCATGACCACCAGCGAATACAGGTAGATCTCCCGCATGCCCTTGCGGATGCGCTCCGGCTGGCCTGCGCCGTAATTCTGGGAAACGAAGGTGGACGCCGCATTCGCCATGGCGATGAGCGGCATATCCGTGAAGGCAAACAGCTTGCGGGCCGCCGTGTGTCCGGCGATGGTCAGGGTGCCCAGCCCGTTGATGCCGTACTGCAAGATCACCGAACCGGCAGACACGATGCTGCTCATCAGGCCCATGGAGATGCTCTGGCTGAACAGGTCCCAGTACAGCTTGCGGCCTACGTCCAGATGCTTCCGGCCCGGGATGAGGATGCGCACCCGCGCCATGACATAGAGGATGCACAGCACCACTGACACGCCCTGTGCGATCACGGTAGCCACAGCGGCACCGGCCACGCCCATGCCCATCCCGGCAATGAACCACAGGTCCAGCACCACGTTCAGCGCCGAGCTGAGCAGCAGGAACACCAGCGGCATCACACTGTTGCCGATGGCCCGCAGCAGGCCCGCGCACAGGTTGTAAGCGAACATGACGATGACACCCAGATCAATGATGATGATGTAGCGGTAGGCATCTTCCAGAATTTCGGCGGGGGTGTCCAGCAGCTCCAGCAGGGGCCGCAGGCCGAAAAAGCCCGCCGTGGTGATGGTCAGCGACGCCGCCAGTCCGATGACCAGCGACCCGGCCACCGTGCGCTTGAGCAGCTCCTCGTCCTGAGCGCCGTAGGCGCGCGCTGCCACGATGGCAAGGCCGTTGCCGATGCCAAGGCCGAAGCCCACCAGAAGCTCGTAGATGGCTCCGCAGGAGCCAATGGCAGCAAGGGCGGTGTCGCCCAGCACGTTGCCCACGATCATGGTGTCCACGGTGTTGTACAGCTGCTGGAACAGGTTGGAAATGAGAATGGGCAGCATGAACAGCACCAGACTCCTGAAGATGGGGCCGTGCATCAGGTCTACATTCATCTGGAAGAGGTTCTTCTTCCGGGACTGGGTCTGGGTCATAGGGTTCCTCCAACTTTATTTTTACCGCAAAACAAGGGGCCGCCCGGAAAGCAGTCCCTTGTTTTGTCGTTTTATGCAGTTGCTTTTTACGAAGAAGCTGCCCGCGGCGGCCCCTCTCGTGAAAAGGCAGTCAGAGCGGCCCGCAGGCCGCTCTGACTGCAAAATCAAAAACATTTTTCCGCTGAAAATTGCCAGAGCGCAAGCGGCGGCAATTCCAATCGTGCTCTTTACAGCTCCTGGGTCTCAAAGCCGTGGCCGGTGAGCACCTCCACGCTGGTAAAGCCTGCGGCCTTGATGGCGGCAGCGGCCTCGTCAAAGCCGTAGGTCAGGCTGGCAATGTCGTGGGAATCGGAGGTGATGATCACCTTGCCGCCCATCTTCTGCCACTCACCCAGCAGCCAGGGGCCAGGGTAGAAGTCCTTGCGGTAGCCGCGGTAAACGCCGCCGGTGTTCACTTCCAGCA
>ERZ773169.1777-NODE-1777-length-17619-cov-5.326349_pt1 | contig 17619 bp, 18 predicted proteins | sample MGYA00580536_ERZ773169 | MGnify/ENA primary metagenome ERZ773169 (study PRJEB29015, sample SAMEA2737814) | human gut metagenome | biome: human gut; feature: human-associated habitat; material: faeces | place: China | collected 2012 ...
ATTTTAAAGGAAAAGAGCAAGGCCGGATAGACCTTACTCTTACATTATGAATCGGGATTTGACGAAGGAGTGTGATGGCATGAAAAATACCATTTTGAGGATTGTTAGTATTGTTTTTGTTCTCATGACCATTTTAGCAATTGCCTGTGCAATTACAGGTACAGGAAGTGGTTTCTTGGATTTGAGCAGCATTGCACGAACAGTTTGCATTGGAGTTGCTGTGGTCTGCGGTATTCTTGCATTTATAGCTTGGAAATGCACGATGCCAAAAGACTAATCAATTCCAGTTTACCTTTAAGGCAACACCGCACAATGAAAACTGCGGCGCCTTGCGCAAATCGCTCTTGTCCCATTATGCGGTATTGCCTTAATATACTATTCATAGTTCCACCGTATTTTCACAGATGCGGTGGATTTTTCTATCTCCCGATTGACACGGCATTCCCCGTATGCTATAATTATTTCAAATTTGAAATATCTAAAATTGTATCTATGGAGGCGTATAATGAATCGCGGAATGGAATTTGCGCAGAAGACTGCGCTCGCGTATCATGCGGTATGCAAGCCGCTGTGTCAGAAGCTGGGACTGACGCAGACGGCGTTTGACATTCTGATGTTCCTTGCGAACAACCCCGGCTGCCGCTCGGCGCGCGACATCGTTGAAATCCGCCATATCAAGGCCAATCTGGTTTCGGTCAATGTAGATCGTCTGGTGCGGGAGGGGTATCTCGCGCGGCGTACCGCCGAGAACGACCGCCGCAAAATCGAGCTTACCTGCACGCCGCTCGCGCAGCCGGTCATAGAGCAGGGGAGAACCATGCAGAAAGCCTTCTTCCAGCATCTGCTCGAGGGAATGGATGAAGGTACGCAGACGGTCTTTTTCGCTGCCATCGAGATAATCGACCGCAACATGGATGCGCTGCTCAAGGAGGCGGAGTAAATGAACCTGCTGTCTGTCGTCGCCGTCACGTTTTTCGCCGGCATGGGCGCGGGACTCGGCACCGGTTTCGCCGGAATGAGCGCCGCCGCGGTCATCAGTCCGATGCTCATCACGTTTCTCGGCATGGAGCCGTATATGGCGGTCGGCATCGCGCTGTCCTCGGATGTGCTCGCGAGCGCGGTTTCGGCTTATACCTATCACAAGAACAAAAACCTCGACGTCAAAAACGGTCTTGTCATGATGCTGAGCGTTCTGCTGTTCACGGTCGTGGGCAGCTATGTCGCAAGTCTGCTGCCGTCTGCGACCATGGGTTCGTTTTCCGTATTCATGACCTTCCTACTCGGCGTCAAGTTCATCGTCCGCCCGGTCATGACCACGCGAGAGGACATGATGCGCGTTGATGCGCACAAGCGGCTTATCCAGTCCATCGTCAGCGGCGTTCTGATCGGCTTTATCTGCGGCTTTATCGGCGCGGGCGGCGGCATGATGATGCTGCTCATTCTGACGAGCGTGCTCGGGTACGAGCTGAAAACCGCCGTCGGCACGAGCGTTTTCATCATGACCTTTACCGCTCTGACGGGCGCGGTGTCGCATTTCATGATCGGCGGCACACCCGACTGGACCGTATGGGCGCTGTGCGTGGTGTTTACGCTTCTCTGGGCGCGCATCGCGGCGGTTTTCGCCAACCGGGCGCAGCCGAAAACGCTCAACCGCGCGACCGGCGTGGTGCTCGTTGTTCTGGGCGCAGTCATCATGCTGTTCAAGGTTTTCGCGTAACAAATGTGCAAAAAAAAGGGATGAACCTGATGCGGCTCATCCCTTCGATTTTATCAAGTTTAACGAAAGCGTTACGCTTCCGCTGCGGCCTGAACACCCGCCATATCCTGCACGGTCTTGCAGGTCAGCTCCTTGCTGATCTTGCCCGCAAAGCCGGTCAGCGTCTTGCCGGGGCCGATTTCGCACGCCGAGGTCAGGCCCGCCGCCATGCCGTTCTGAACCAAGCGGGTCCAGCGAACAGGGGAGATCATGTGCTGCTCCAGATGCTCCGGAAGATTGCTGCAATCGTATACCTGACCATCCAGATTGGAGTAGATATCCATGGTCGGCGCTGAGAAGGTAAAGTCGGAGACAAAAGCACGAAGCTCGGCTGCCGCCTCTGCCATGAGCGGCGTGTGGAACGCGCCGGAGACGGCGAGCGGAAGCGCACGCCGTGCACCAGCTGCCTTGCAGTTTTCGATCGCCTCTGCGAGCGCCGCCTTTTCGCCGGCGATAACGAGCTGACCCGGGCAGTTGTAGTTGACCGGACGGACAATGCCGTTCTTGACTGCTGCGCAGGCCTCTTCGATCTTCGCGTCCTCAAGGCCGAGGATCGCAGCCATGCCGCCGTCGATCGTGTCTGCCGCGTGCTGCATCAGCTTGCCGCGCTTGGAAACAATTTTAACGCCGTCCGCGAGCGTAACAACGCCTGCCGCTGCGAGCGAAGTGTACTCGCCGAGCGAAAAGCCTGCCGCCGCCTTGAACGTGACGCCTGCCTCGCGCAGCGCGGCGAGAGCAGCCATAGAGTGCGTAAAAATAGCAATCTGGCTGTTTTCGGTGCGCGAAAGGGTCTCCTTGTCGCTGTCGAAGCACAGCTTTGCGACGTCGATGCCTGCGCCGTCGCTGGCTTCCTCGAATACCAGGCGGGCCGCCTTGGAATTCTCATAAAGGTCCTTGCCCATGCCGGGAGCCTGCGCGCCCTGACCGGGGAAAAATGCAAAACCGTATTCCATGTCTGTTCCTCCAAAAATAAAGCTGTCCCGGCCTTGCCGCACGGAGAACGGTGCTTTTTTTGCGCGCCGTGCTGTCAATTATGCGGTGTTACCTTGACATTTTCGTGTACTTTTATTATAATAGTCAGAGATTACTTTGTCAATCAAACTATTGTCGCTTTTCCACGCTTTCGGGGAGAGCGATTCAAAAATTTTGGGGAGCGTGGAAATCATCAACAGTCAACTGATCGGCACGGGCGCGTGCCTGCCGGATTTTGTCCTTACCAATGCAATGCTTGAGCACATGGTCGATACTAATGATGAATGGATCGTACAGCGCACAGGTGTGCGCGAACGCCGCATTGCAAAAAACATGCATACGTGGGAGCTTGCGCTCGGCGCAGCGCAGGATGCGCTCGCGGACGCGAAGATCGACGCAGGTGAGCTTGATCTGATCCTGGTCAGCACCTGCACGCCCGATACCAACACGCCGAACACCGCAGCGATCCTTCAGAACAAGCTGGGCGCAGGCGCGATCGGTGCGTTCGACATCAACAATGCCTGCACCGGCTTTGTTTCCGCGACCGATATCGCGGACTGCTACATCAAGTCGGGCAAGGCGAAGACCGTGCTCGTCGTTTCGGCAGAAACGCTCAGCCGTATCGTCGACTACACCGACCGCGGCACCTGCATCCTGTTCGGCGACGGTGCAGCGGCGGCAGTTTACCGCGCGACCGAGGACGAAAGTCTCGGCATCCAGTCCACCTTTGTCGCGGCAGACGGCTCGGGTGCGGAATATCTGCGCATGGAAGCGCTGCCGGTCGAAGACCCATTCGCGGAGGACCGCACAGTAGATCCCAAGGCGCGTTTTCTGAAAATGCAGGGCGCAGCTGTTGTGCGCTTCACCGCGCGCGCAGTACCGCAGGCGATCGATACCGCGCTTCAGCGCGCCGGAATCACCGCTGATGACATCGACTGGGTCGTTCCGCATCAGGCCAACCTGCGCATTCTGGACGTTATTGCAAGACGTTATCATCTGCCCAAGGAGAAGGTTTACGTCAACATGGACCGCTTCGGCAACACCTCCTCGGCAAGCGTGCCGATCTGCCTCAATGAGATGCGCAGAAACGGACTGCTGCGCGAGGGTCAGACCATCGTCTGCACCGGCTTCGGCGGCGGCCTTACCTATGGCGCATTTGTACTGAAACTGTAAAGAAAAGGGGAGTCTTATTATGAAAACCAAGATCACAGAACTTCTCGGCATCGAATATCCGATCGTGCAGGGCGCGATGGCGTGGATCGCCGAGCATCATCTCGCCGCTGCCGTATCCAAGGCAGGCGGCCTCGGCATCATTGCTGGCGGCGCCGCGCCGGTAGATTATATCCGCGACGAGATCCGCAAGGCGCGTGAGATCACGGACAAGCCGCTCGGCATGAACATCATGCTGCTCTCCCCGAACGCCGATGATCTGGCGCAGCTCGCGATCGACGAAAAGATCGAGGTGCTGACCACCGGCGCAGGCAACCCGGGCAAATATATGGCCGCGTGGAAGAACGCCGGTATCAAGATCATGCCGGTCGTTGCATCGGTCGCACTGGCAAAGCGCATGGAGCGCGCGGGCGCGGATGCAGTCATCGCAGAAGGCATGGAGGGCGGCGGCCATATCGGCGAGCTGACGACCATGCCGCTCGTGCCGCAGGTCGTGGACGCGCTGAGCATTCCTGTCATCGCTGCCGGCGGTATCGCAGACGGCCGCGGCATGGCAGCATCCTTTATGCTCGGTGCAGAGGGCGTTCAGTGCGGCACGGTATTCCTCGCGTCGAACGAGTGCTGCATCTCGGACAAATATAAGGAGCTTGTTCTCAAGGCGACCGACATTTCGACCGTTGTCACCGGCCGGCCGTCCGGTCATCCGGTTCGTTCGCTGAAGACCCCGATGGCGCGCAAGTGCCTTGAACTGGAAAAAGAGAATACCGACGCTTCGCTCGAAGAGCTTGAAAAGGCAACCGCCGGTTCGCTGCGCAAGGCTGTGCAGGATGGCAACTATGAGGAAGGCACCTTCATGTCCGGCCAGATCGCAGGCATGCTCAGGGAGCTCCGTCCGTGCGAGGACATCCTCAAGGGCATGACCGCCGAGGCGGAGGAGCTGCTGAAAAATGCTTACAAGAGATTTGAATAAATAACCCGATCACAGGAGAACAAAAATGGGACTTGCAATCGTAACCGGCGGCTCGCGCGGCATCGGCGCGGCCATCGCAGAAAAGCTGGCACAGGACGGTCATGACGTCCTTATCAACTGTGCCGCCTCGGTCGAAAAGGCAGAGGCAGTTGCCGAGAAATGCCGTGCATACGGCGTTCAAGCATATGTAAAGCAGTGGGATGTGGCAGACTATGACGCCTGCGCCGCTGCACTCAAAGAGATCAAAGCCGAGATCGGCGTGCCGTATATCCTCGTCAATAATGCAGGCATTACGCGCGACGGTCTGATGATCCGCATGAAGGAGGATCAGTTCGACGCCGTTATCCGCACCAATCTCAAGGGCGCGTTCAACATGCTCAGCCAGTGCGGCGCAATGATGATGCGCGCAAAGCAGGGCCGCATCATCAACATCACCTCGGTTTCTGCTTTCACCGGCAACTACGGTCAGATCAACTACACCGCAGCCAAGGCCGGCATGGTCGGCATGACCAAGACCGCCGCCAAGGAGCTCGGCGCACGCGGCATCACGGTCAACGCGGTCGCTCCGGGCTGGATCGCGACCGAAATGAGCGACAAGGTACCTGAGGAGATCCGCGAGAATGCGAAAAAGCAGATCGCTCTCGGCCGCTTCGGCAGGCCGGAGGAGATCGCAGGCGTGGTTTCCTTCCTCGCCTCTGACGCCGCAAGCTATATTTCCGGCCAGACCATTATTGCGGACGGCGGACTCTACTAAGATTTGACACTGTGCAGTGGCTGCACAGTTACGATATTGGAATGAAGGAGCAAATATATGGAACGTGTAGTAATCACCGGCATGGGCGCTATCACTCCGGTCGGCAATGACGTGCCGACGTTTTGGGAATCGCTCAAGACCGGCAAATGCGGCATCGGCCCGATCACCAAGTTTGATGTGTCCGATTTCAAGGTAAAGCTGGGTGCTGAGGTCAAGGACTTCGACCCGACTCAGTATATGGAGAAGCGTGAGGCGCGCCGCGCAGACGCAAATGTGCATTATGCAATGGCGGCAGCGATTCAGGCTGTCGAGCAGGCGGGCCTCAAGGAAGGCAATTTCGATCCCTATCGCACGGGCGTTATCTTCGGCTCGGGCGTAGGCGGTCTGCACGTTGCCGAGCAGGAAGTCCCGAAGCTGAACGAAAAGGGTCCCGGCCGCGTTTCGCCGTTCGCCATTCCGGAGATGATCGCCAACATCGCGGCAGCTTATATCTCCATGCATTTCGGCTTCAAGGGTGAGAATTTCTGCCCGGTTTCCGCATGTGCGACCGGCAACCATTCCATCGGTGAAGCAATGCGCGCCATCCGTCACGGATACCAGGACGTTGTTGTCTGCGGCGGCACCGAGAACGGCATCATCCCGATCTCGATGGCAGGCTTCCAGAATATGAAGGCTGTTCACATGGGCGACGACCCGACGGCAGCATCCATCCCGTTTGACGCACGCCGTTCCGGCTTTGTCATGGGCGAGGGTGCGGGCTGTCTCGTACTCGAGAGCCTGACCCACGCGCAGCAGCGCGGCGCGACCATTCTTGCAGAGGTTGCGGGCTACGGCGCATCCGGCGACGCATATCACATCACCAGCCCCTCTCCGGACGGCGAGGCAGCGGCGCATGCAATCCGCGGCGCCATTGAAGATGCCGGTCTGACTCCGGCCGACGTTGACTATATCAACGCGCACGGCACCTCCACGCCGCTCAACGAGAAATACGAGACCATCGCCATCAAGAAGGCGTTCGGTGACGAAGCATATAAGGTTAAGGTATCCTCCACCAAGTCCATGACCGGCCATCTGCTGGGCGGCGCGGCTGCGGTCGAGGCGATTGCGTGCGTCATGGCCATCCGCGAGGGCATTGTTCCGCCGACCATCGGCTACAAGGAGCCCGATCCGGAATGCGATCTGGACATCACCCCGAACAAGGCGGTCGAAATGCCGGTCAACGTCGCAATTTCGAACTCGCTCGGCTTCGGCGGTCACAACGCATGTATCCTGATCAAGAAGGTGTAACGAGGTATTATGGAAATCAATGAAATCAAGAATGTTGCGCTTGAGCTGATGGATGCACTCGCTTCGAAGAAGCTGGGTGAGGTTGCCATCGAGCTCGAGGGCGTCAAGATTAAGATCAAAGCGGCCGCTCCGGCGCCCGTCATCGCAGCTGCACCTTCCGCAGCCGCTGCTCCGGCAGCAGCCGCTGCACCGGCGGCAGCCGCAGCAGCAGAGACCGAAACGGCACCGGCGGACGATCTTCCGGCCGGTACGCAGGTCAAGAGTCCGCTCGTCGGCACGTTTTATTCTGCTCCCTCGCCGGATGAACCGCCGTTCGTTCTGGTCGGTCAGGAGGTCAAGGAGGGCGACACCCTCTGCATCATCGAGGCCATGAAGGTCATGAACGAGATCAAGGCTCCGTGCAGCGGCAAGGTCGTCCGCATCATGGTGCAGCCGGGCGATATGGTCGAGTACAACCAGCTGCTCTGCATCATCGAGTAACTTAAATCACTAAGTGACTCTTGCATTTTTATGAAAGAGGGATTATAATATGCTGAACAAAGAACAGATCATGGAGATCCTTCCTCACCGTCCGCCGATGTTGCTCGTTGACGAGATCGTCGAGATGGACGAGGAGCATGTCATCGGTCTGCTGCATCTGACAGGCGACGAATTCTTCTTCCAGGGACACTTCCCGGGAAATCCGATCATGCCGGCGGTGTTCCGTCTGGAGGCGCTCGCGCAGGCGGGCGGCGTCGCTCTGCTCTCCATGCCCGAGTTCAAGGGCAAGACTGCGGTCTACACCGGCATCGACAAGGCCAAGTTCCGCGCCATGGCCAAGCCTGGCGATACACTGCGCCTTGAAGTGCACTTCACCAAGCGCCGCGGCCCGATGGCCGTAGCGGAGGGCGTCGCATGGGTCGGCGACCAGAAGGCCGCAGAGGCCGAGATCAAGTGCATGGTAATCATGGACTAAGGCAGGATTAAGCGAATGTTTCAAAAGGTACTCATCGCGAACCGCGGCGAAATCGCAGTTCGCATCATACAGGCGTGCCGCGACCTCGGCATCATTTCGGTCGCGGTCTATTCCGAGGCTGACCGCGAGGCGCTCCATGCGCAGATCGCGGACGAGGCAGTTTGCATCGGTCCTGCGCGCGCGGCGGAAAGCTATCTGAACATGGACAACATCATTTCGGCGGCGCTTGCGTCCGGCTGTCAGGCGATCCATCCGGGCTTCGGTTTTCTATCCGAAAATCCGGATTTTGCAGAGCGGACTACGCAGGCAGGCCTTGCGTTTATCGGCCCGACTGCTGCGACCATCCGTCTGATGGGCGACAAGTCGGAGGCCAAGCGCAACGCCATCGCGGCCGGTGTTCCGGTCGCGCTCGGCACGGACGGCCCTCTGCGCGACTTTGATGAAGCGATCAGCGAGGCGGAGCGCATCGGTTATCCGGTCATGCTCAAGGCGGCCTCCGGCGGCGGCGGCAAGGGTATCCGTGTGGCGCTCAGCGTCAAGGATCTCAAGGATGCCTACGACAGTGCAGCGGCTGAGGCAGTAGCGAACTTCGGCGACGGCCGTCTGTATATGGAAAAATATATCCACAATCCGCGACACATTGAGGTGCAGATCCTGGGCGACAGTCTGGGTAATGTGGTTCATCTGTTCGAGCGTGAGTGCTCGGTACAGCGCCGCCATCAGAAGCTCATTGAGGAATGCCCGTCGGCATTCGTCACGCCCGAGCTTCGCGAAAAGATGACGAGCGCGGCTGTCGCGCTGGCAAAGCGCGTCGGCTACCGCAGCGCAGGCACGATCGAATTTCTGGTCGATAACGACCGCAATTTCTATTTCTGTGAGATGAACACCCGCATTCAGGTCGAGCATCCGGTCACCGAGCAGGTGACTGGCGTTGATCTCGTCTGCGAGCAGCTTCGCATCGCGGCAGGCGAGCCGATTTCCTTCAAGCAGGAGGATCTCGTTATGCGCGGTCATGCGATCGAATGCCGCATCAATGCCGAGGACCCGTCTCGCAACTTTGCGCCCTGTCCGGGCACTCTGGTCTCCCTGCATCTGCCGGGCGGACCGGGCGTGCGCGTGGATTCTGCGGCATATCAGGGATACAAAATCCCGCCGTTCTACGACTCGATGATCGGCAAGCTGATCGTCTATGGCTCGGATCGCACACAGGCCATCGACCGCATGCGCCGCGCGCTCGCGGAAACGCTGTTCGAGGGCGTCGTGACCGGCACGGACTACCAGATGCACATTCTGTGCTCCAAGGCGTTCGTTGACGCCAACTTCAATGTTAATTCAATCGCAAATGGCGATTTCGATCAATAAAACGGCGGCTCTTTCGCTTATCAGCGATTGACCGCAGATGAATAGGGAGGGAGTAAGTATGGGTCTGATCGACCTGTTCCAGAAAACGCGCGAGACCTCCATGGAACTCAAACCGCAGGGGGAAGAGACCACCAACAAGGTCGTCACCTGCAAGGGCTGCGGCGCCGAGCTGAAGGCCTACGCCTACGGCAAGAATCTGTATGTGTGCCCGCACTGTGGCCGCTACGGCCGCCTGCTGGCCCGTACCCGCATCCGTCAGATCGCGGATAAGGACACCTTCGAGGAGCTATACGGCGATCTTGCATCCGCAGACCCGATTCACTTCCCGGGTTATTCGGACAAGACAAAGGAGCTTGCCGAAAAGGTCGGCATGCCTGATGCAGTCAAGACCGGTGTCTGCAAGATCGGCGGTGTGGAGACTGCGCTTGGTGTGATGGACAGTCATTTCATGATGGCATCCATGGGTTCGGTCGTCGGCGAAAAGCTGACCCGTCTGTTCGAGTATGCCACTGAAAAGGGACTGCCGGTCGTGCTGTTTACCTGCTCGGGCGGCGCCCGTATGCAGGAGGGCATGTTTTCTCTGCTTCAGATGGCGAAAGTAAGTGCAGCGGCGCGCCGTCATTCGGACGCCGGTCTGCTGTATATCACCGTGCTGACCGACCCGACAACGGGCGGCGTAACCGCGTCGTTCGCCATGCTCGGCGACATCATTCTTGCAGAGCCCCGCACAGTCGTCGGCTTTGCCGGCCGCCGCGTTATTGAGGGCACGATTGGTCAGACACTGCCGGATGATTTTCAATCGTCGGAATTCTTGCTTTCACACGGTTTCTGTGATAAAATAGTTCCGCGTAATCAATTAAAGGAAACGCTTGAAAAGCTGCTCCGACTGCATTGCAATCCCAAGGCAAAGAAATGGCAGGTGTGGAAACGTGACTGACAGACCGGCAAGCGAAAAAATGCGTATCATTCATGATACCAAACGACCGATGCTGACCGATTATATCGACGAGCTGTTTGACGATTTCATCGAGCTGCACGGCGACCGTTATTTCGGTGACGACCACGCGATTCTGGGCGGCATCGGCTATTTCGGCGGTACCCCTGTGACCGTGATCGGTCATCGCAAGGGCCGCACCATCGAACAGAACATGGACGCGAACTTCGGCATGGCACATCCTGAGGGATACCGAAAGGCGCTGCGTCTCGCGCACGAGGCTGAGAAATTTCATCGACCGGTCATCAATTTTGTCGATACCGGCGGTGCATTCTGCGGCGTAGGCGCGGAGGAACGCGGCCAGGGCGAAGCGATCGCACGCTGCCTGTATGAGTTCATCGAGCTCAAGACTCCGGTCATCTCAATCGTGACCGGCGAGGGCGGCTCCGGCGGCGCACTTGCGCTCGCGGTTGCTGACCGTGTACTCATGCTTGAAAACGCGCTGTATTCGGTCATTTCGCCGCGCGGCTGTGCTTCTATTCTCTGGAAGGACCCGACGCGCGAGGCGGAGGCCGCAGATACCCTGCATATTACCGCGCAGGATCTGTACAGCTTCGGCATGATCGAAGGCATTATTCAGGAAGGCTCGTCCAATGCCCAGCTGATGCGTAATGTTGCGCGCACGCTGCGCGACCAGCTCGCAGAGCTGTCTGCGGAGCCGAGCATCGAAGTGATGCTCGAGAAACGGTATGAAAAATTCCGTAAAATCGGAGTTTTCAGAACAATAAATCAAGATCAAAATGAAGGAGTGTAACCCCAATGTTTGAAAAGGTATGCGAAATTCTCGCTGACAAGTTCGACGCTGATGCTTCCACCATGACCATGGAGACCAAGGTCAAGGAGGATCTGAACGCTGACTCTCTGGACGTAGTTGAGCTGATGATGGATCTCGAGGAGAACTTCGGTGTCACCATCGAGGACGAAGAAGCTGCAAAGATGAGCACCATCGGTGACATCGTAAACTACATCGAGGCACATCAGTAATTCAAAAGCGTTTGCTTTTGAAGCATCCGCTGCTTCGCAAAGTAAAAAAGGCACGCCAGACGGCGTGCCTTTTCGCGTTTCTGATATGCGTTTATTCGCCCATTACCTGAAAAACGATGTCGCGCGTACGATCTCTCGTATCGCACTCAACGAGCGTCAGATTCTGCCACGGGCCGATCGTAATCTCGCCGTTGACGAAAGGGATGACGATGAACGGGCTGAGGAGAGCCGCCTTAATATGCGACGAGCCGTTGTCATCGTGCCAGGTATCATGATGATGGTAATAGATCACACGGCCGTTTTCGTCGCGATAGGGCGAAAAGACATCCATCGCAGCCTTGAGGTCGTGATAGACCATGCCCGGCTCAAATTCGAGCGTTGTCAGACCTGCAACGCCGCCGGTCGTAAAGCCGGTGATCGTGCCGGACTTCATCCCGGTGTTGCGGCAGGCGTTCTGCACCGCTGCGCGGAAGTCATCGGTCACATCGATCATACCCATGTGAGCCTTGGTGCGGTAGGTTTTTGTTTCTGTGTAAACCGGCATTATAATCTCTCCAATCCTGTCAGATCTCGGTGTAGGTTACAGACATTCCAGATAGCGTCCGTACAGCGTCTTATCGAGCTCTGCGGCATGGCGCAGCACGGTTTTCTGGTCGATATAGCCGCGGCGGTATGCGATTTCTTCGGGGCAGGCAATATAGCGTCCGGTCGCATCCTGTACACGCTTGACCTCCTGCGCGGAGTAGAGCAGGCTGTCCGCCGTGCCGGCATCGAGCCAGACAAAATCACGGTCGAGCTTGACTACATGCAGCTGCTCGCGACGCATATACTCCAGGTTGACGTCCGTAATCTCAAGCTCACCACGTGCGGAAGGCTCCAGATTGCGCGCAATCTCTATGACGCTGTTGTCATAGAAGTACAGACCCGGAATAATATAGTTCGACTTCGGATAGCGCGGCTTCTCCTCGATGGAGACAGCGCGGCCCTGTGCATCGAACTCGACAACGCCGAACGCACGCGGATCATCCACATAATAGCCGAATACACAGGCGCCCTCACGGTGCTGAAGAGCCTGCTCGAGATAGCCGCCGAATTTCGGAGAATAAAAGATGTTGTCGCCGAGTACGAGGCAGACATCATCGTTTCCGATAAACTGCGAGCCGATCAGCAGGGCGTCCGCAATGCCGCGCGCGACCTCCTGTACCTCGTAGGTGATGTTAACGCCGAGACGTCCGCCCGAGCCGAGCAGACGGTAAAACGGGCCTTCCTCTCCGGGGGGAATGATAATCAGAATGTCCCGGATCCCTGCCTCCAGCAGCACAGCAAGGGGATAATAAATCATCGGCTTATCGTATACCGGAAGCAAGGGCTTGCAGACCGGGCGTGTCATGGGGTAAAGACGTGAGCCTTTGCCCGCGGCAAGAATAATACCTTTCATGTTATTTCCTCGTCATTCATAGATTGCACTGCCATTATAGCATAAGTCGCAGAAAATTTCCACATTTCGCGTACATTTTTTGCAGAACCGGAAATGAAAAACAGTGTACCAAAGGGGTCACGCAAAAGTTTACAGAAATTCACGCAGAAATTATCATAATTTTGACGATAAAACAGGTAGAAAACAAGCAGAAAAACAAGTATAATAGATGATGTACGAAAATGACCTTTAATAATGGAGGAATATATATGATCCGAAACGATTTACGCAACATCGCCATCATCGCGCACGTCGACCACGGCAAGACCACCCTGGTTGACCAGATGCTCAAGCAGGCCGGTGCTTTCCGCGAAAATCAGGTGGTAGAGGAGCGCGTCATGGACTCCGGCGACATCGAGCGTGAGCGCGGCATTACCATTCTGGCCAAGAATACCTCGGTACACTACAAGGGCGTCAAGATCAATATCGTCGACACCCCGGGCCACGCGGACTTTTCCGGCGAGGTAGAGCGTATCCTCAAGATGGTAGACGGTGTTGTCCTGCTGGTCGACGCAGCAGAGGGCCCGATGCCGCAGACCCGTTTCGTTCTTCAGAAGGCACTTGAATTCGGCCACAAGATCATCATCGCGATCAACAAGATCGACCGTCCGGACGCCCGTCTGAACGAGATCGGCGACGAGGTTCTTGAGCTGCTGCTCAACCTCGATGCAACCGACGAGCAGCTTGACAGCCCGATCGTATACTGCTCCGGCCGTGCCGGCACTGCATCTATGTCTCCGAACGTAGAGGGCAAGGATCTGACCCCGCTGTTCGAGCAGATCCTCGAGCATATCCCGGCGCCGCACGTTGACACCGAGGGCCCGACCCAGATGCTCGTTTCCTCTATCGACTACAACGAATATGTCGGCCGCATCGGCATCGGCCGTATCGAGCGCGGCTCGATGAAGGTCGGTCAGCAGGTCACGGTCTGCGACTACCATGGCAACACCAAGCCGTACAACGCAAAGCTCGTTACCCTGTACTCCATCGAGGAGCTGGGCCGTCAGCCGATCGAAGAGGCGCAGGCCGGCGAGATCGTCTGCTTCTCCGGCATCGAAGGCGTCACCATCGGCGAGACCCTGTGCGACCCGGAGCACGTTGAGGCTCTGCCGTTCGTTAAGATCTCCGAGCCGACGGTCGAGATGACCTTCATGGTCAATGACTCTCCGTTTGCCGGCCGCGAGGGCAAGTTTGTCACCTCCCGTCATCTGCGCGAGCGTCTGTTCCGTGAGCTGCTCAAGGACGTATCTCTGCGCGTTAACGAAACCGATACCACTGACGCATTCCGCGTATGCGGCCGCGGTGAGATGCATCTGTCCATCCTGATCGAGAACCTGCGCCGTGAGGGCTATGAGTTTCAGGTCGGCGCACCGAAGGCTCTGCTCAAGGAGATCGACGGCAAGACCTGCGAGCCGATGGAGCGCATGATCGCTGACGTTCCGGCTGACGCTGTCGGCTCCATTATGGAGAAGATGGGCTCCCGTAAGGGCGAGCTGGTCTCCATGAATCCGAAGGGTGCTGACCGTATGCGCCTCGAGTTCATTATCCCCGCACGCGGCCTGTTCGGTTATCGAACCGAATTCCTGACCGACACCAAGGGCGAAGGCGTTATGTCCTCTGTCTTTAACAGCTATCAGCCGTACAAGGGCGACATCCAGAAGCGTACCACCGGTTCGCTGATCGCCTTTGAGACCGGTGAGGCAGTTGGCTATGGCCTGTTTAACGCGCAGGAGCGCGGCCCGCTGTTCATCGCCCCCGGCACGATGGTATACGAAGGCATGATCGTCGGCGAAAACCCGCGCGGTGAGGATATGGCTGTAAACGTATGCAAGAAGAAGCAGCTGACCAATATGCGTGCTTCCGGTTCGGATGATGCGCTGCGCCTTATTCCGCCGCGTCAGATGTCCATCGAGGCTGCGCTTGAGTTCATTTCGGACGACGAGCTGCTCGAGATCACCCCGGAGAGCATCCGTATGCGCAAGCGCGTTCTGTCCAACACCGAGCGTCTGAAAAAGACCAAGGGCGGTAAGAAGTAAGCTGCTGCGTGGATACACATTTCTAAATTTGTTTCAAAAATAAAAGATATAAAAGGAGAACCATTATTATGGCTATCAAGGAAGTCCTTCACACCGACCTCGCACCGGCAGCAGTAGGCCCGTACTCTCAGGCAATCGCTTCTAACGGCTTCATCTACACCTCCGGTCAGATTCCGATCGACCCGGCTACCGGCAAGATCGAGGCTGCTACCATCGAGGAGCAGACTGAGCAGGTCATGAAGAACCTTCAGTACGTTCTGGCACAGGGCGGCGTATCCTTCGACCGCGTTGTCAAGACCACCTGTTTCCTGTCTGACATCAACGATTTCGCAGCATTCAACGGCGTTTACGCTAAGTATTTCACCGAACAGGCTCCGGCTCGCTCCTGTGTACAGGTTGCAGCTCTGCCGCTCGGCGCCAAGGTCGAGGTTGAGGTCGTAGCTGTTCAGGGCTAAAGATCTGCATCTGTCCCCCCGAGGCAGAACCCACATTACCTGTTTCAAAAGCCGCAGCGCATCCCTGCTGCGGCTTTTTGCTTTCCTGAAACAGGGGAGGAGGAAGGACTATGCTAAATTCAGATCCCTGCTGCGGAAAAACACTGCACTGCGGCATGCGCGAAATGAATGCTACTAATGTCATCAGCGGCTTTTCTGTACGTCCGGGACTGTTCCTGACCAACGGAGCAACGATCGTACCCGGCGGCATCAGCTTTACCATTCATTCTGTCGGAGCAACAGGCTGTGAGCTGTGCCTGTTCCGCCGCACCGAGCAGCAGCCCTATGCCGTGCTGCCGTTTCCCGAGCAGTTCCGCATCGGTAACACTTGGTCAATGATCGTGTTCGGTCTCGACATCACGGAATTCGAATATGCCTACCGCATGGACGGGCCGTACGATCCGGCGCGCGGTCTGCTGTTCGACAAGAACAGATTTCTGCTTGACCCGTACGCGCGTGCTGTGACTGGTCAGAGCCGATGGGGCGTCCGCCCGGCATCCGACAGCTCCTATCATGCGCGCGTGGTCGAGGATGTGTTTGACTGGGGTGATTTTGAAGATGCACATGTCCCGTTTCAGGATATGATCATCTATGAAATGCACGTCCGCGGCTTTACCATGCACGAAAGCTCTCAGGTCGAACATCCCGGTACCTTTGCCGGGCTGATGGAAAAGCTACCGTATCTGAAAGAACTCGGCATCAATACAGTCGAACTGATGCCGGTATTCGAGTTCGATGAACTGGCGGATGAACGGGTGATCGACGGAAAGCAGCTTCTCAATTACTGGGGCTACAACACGGTGTGCTACTTCGCGCCAAACACAGGCTATACAGCGGCTCTGGAATACAACCGCGAGGGAACTGAGCTGAAGACCATGATCCGCACGCTCAATGCCAATGGCATCGAAGTGATCCTTGATGTCGTATTCAATCACACTGCCGAGGGAAACGAACACGGGCCATGCTTTTCCTTCAAGGGCATGGATAATAATATCTACTACATGCTCACTCCGGACGGCAAATACTATAATTTCTCCGGCGTCGGCAATACGCTCAACTGCAATCAGCCGATGGTACGGCAGTTTATCCTCGACTGTCTGCGGTACTGGGTCGTGGAATACCGCGTAGACGGTTTTCGCTTTGATCTTGCGAGCATTCTCGGACGCGATGAGGACGGCGGTCCGCTTTCCGAACCGCCGTTGCTGGAAAGTCTGGCATTCGACCCCATTCTCGGCCGCGTGAAGCTGATTGCAGAGGCGTGGGATGCCGGCGGCATGTATCAGGTCGGTTCGTTCCCGTCATGGAATCGCTGGGCAGAGTGGAATGGAAAATACCGCGATGATCTGCGCCGCTTTCTCAAGGGCGATGACCGTCTTGCATACGCCGCCGTACAGCGCATCTGCGGCTCTCCTGATCTGTATCCGCCGGATAAGCGTCAGAACGCTTCTGTGAACTTCATTACCTGCCACGACGGTTTCACACTCCACGACCTTTATGCTTATAATGAAAAGCACAACGAAGCTAACGGCTGGGACAATACGGATGGCGCGAACGATAATCACAGCTGGAACTGCGGTGCAGAAGGGGAGACCGATGATCTGAAGATCAACGCGCTTCGTGACCGTTTACGAAAAAACGCTTTTACCGTGCTGCTTTGCAGCCGCGGCGCAGCAATGTTTCTGGCGGGCGATGAATTCGGCAATACGCAGTACGGAAACAATAACTCCTACTGTCAGGATAACGAAATTTCGTGGCTTGACTGGTCGCTGCTGGAGACAAACCGCGATATGTTTCAGTATGTCCGCAGACTGATTTCGCTGCGCCATGCGCATCCGGTGCTGCGCGGCGCGACAAAGCCTGCGCACTGCGGCTGGCCAGATGTTTCGCTGCATAATCTGGGTGTGGCATGGAATAACGAGATGAATGACGATACCAGACAGATCGGTGTACTCTTTTCCGGCCGAAATGCGGAAGATACAGCTGATGATTTAGTATTGATTGCAATCAATTCGCACTGGGAAGCGCACGAGCAGCAGGTGCCGAAGCCACCTGACGGCATGCACTGGGTTCTGACACTGCACACATTTGCTCAGAACGCCTTTACGCCTGACATACCCTTTGACGGGCAATGCTTTACACTCGGCGCACGCTCAGTCGCTGTTGTGACGGCAGAAATGGACAGAGCAATATAATCTAATCAGACACAAAACCGCACCCCATCTCTCAGGCAGCAGGGAACACCTGCCGCCATGAAATGGGGTGCGGTTCTACATTTTTGGCATTGCTATTCAGATACAGATAAAAAGACCGCAGAGAATCTCTGCGGTCTTTCATTGTCTAAAAGTACAGCTAAATTACTTAGCTTCCTTAGCAGCCTTGATCGCGTCGATCATCATCGGAACAACCTT
>ERZ773169.1795-NODE-1795-length-17440-cov-2.838136_pt1 | contig 17440 bp, 14 predicted proteins | sample MGYA00580536_ERZ773169 | MGnify/ENA primary metagenome ERZ773169 (study PRJEB29015, sample SAMEA2737814) | human gut metagenome | biome: human gut; feature: human-associated habitat; material: faeces | place: China | collected 2012 ...
ATTCAGCAAATATTCAGAAATTTCTGGAAGTATATCCGAATACAAAGGTGGTTGGAAATGCAAAGACATTTACAATGATCGGAAACTTTTTCCGTGACCTGAAACTTGCAGACGAGAACAAGCTGGAAGTGAAGAATAAAGATACACTGACACTTGGAAAACATGAGCTTACATTTGTATTTGCACCGATGGTACATTGGCCGGAGGTAATGGTAACATACGATAGCAAGGATAAGGTTCTTTTCTCTGCGGATGGATTCGGTAAGTTCGGAGCGCTTGATGTAGAGGAAGACTGGGACTGCGAAGCACGCCGTTACTATATCGGAATTGTTGGAAAATACGGAGCACAGGTTCAGAATCTTTTGAAGGTTGCAGCAACACTGGATATTCAGATAATCTGCCCACTGCATGGACCGGTTCTTACAGAGAATCTGGAGCATTACATTGGACAGTATAAGACATGGTCTTCTTACGGAACAGAGTCTGAAGGCGTTATGATCGCTTATACATCTGTTTATGGAAATACAAAGAAGGCAGTGGAACTTCTTGCTGAGAAACTGAAAGAAAAAGGGTGTCCGAAAGTTGTTGTTACAGATCTTGCCCGTGAAGATATGGCTGAGGCAGTGGAAGAGGCGTTCCGTTACGGTAAGATCGTTCTTGCTTCAACAACTTATAATGGAGATGTATTCCCGTTCATGAAGACATTTATCGAGCACTTGACAGAGCGTAACTATCAGAATAAGACAATTGGTCTGATTGAGAATGGATCCTGGGCTTCTATGGCTGGTAAAGTGATGACAGGAATGTTTGAGAAGAGCAAGAATATCACATGGCTTGAGACTTCAGTAAAGATTATGTCTTCTATGGATGAGCAGAATAAAGCGGACATCGAGAAGATGGCAGAGGAACTGATGTAAGCAATTGTGATTTACAGGAAAGAAAGATTCTGTTAGGATAGAATCAGATGGCGGAGCGGATGACCAGATATCAGCTGGCGTTTGCTCCGTTTCTTAATAAATACATCAATGATGAATTGTCTAAGTATTATGGAGGCAGAAGAGTAACTGGTGTGCTTCCTGGTCTTCAAAACCAGTGTGGGACGTGGTACGTCCCGGGTGGGTTCGATTCCCACATGTCTCCGCCAAAAGAAAGGAAAAAGAATATGGGTATGAATCAGACGCCGGTGTCCGAACGAGTGCACATCGGCTTTTTTGGTAAGCGGAATGCTGGAAAATCAAGCGTGATGAATGCGGTAACAGGACAGGATCTTGCGGTAGTTTCTAATGTGAAAGGAACAACAACGGATCCGGTTTATAAGACAATGGAACTTCTTCCGTTGGGTCCTGTTGTGATGATGGATACTCCTGGAATTGATGATGAAGGTGAACTGGGTGAACTTCGTGCGAAGAAGAGCTATCAGGTGTTGAATAAGACAGACATTGCTGTTGTTGTGATTGATGGAACGTGTGGTGTCAGTGAAGAAGATCTCAAGATAACAGAGCAGATTCAGAAAAAGAACATACCTTATATAATAGTACTGAATAAATGTGAACAGTTTACACAAGAAGATGAGAGATTGCGGGTACAGGAAAATACCGCAAGTTATTTGAAAACAGAGAAAGAGAAGATTCTTCTTGTAAGTGCAGCGGATAAAAGCGGAATTTATGAGCTGAAGGAAGAACTTGGAGCGTTGAAAGGAAAGGAGGAGGAAGAACGAAAGATTGTTGGAGATCTTCTTGAACCATCCGATTTTGTAGTGCTTGTTGTGCCAATTGACAGTGCGGCACCAAAGGGACGTCTGATTTTACCACAGCAGCAGACGATTCGAGATATTCTCGATGCGGATGCATCTGCAATCGTTGTGAAAGAAACGGAACTTACAAAAACATTAGCTTCACTTGGAAAAAAGCCAAAGATGGTTATTACAGATAGCCAGGTTTTTGGAAAAGTTGCGAAAGATACACCAAAAGATATTTTACTGACATCCTTTTCTATTTTATTTGCAAGATATAAAGGGAATCTGGAAACGATGGTGCGTGGGGTAAAAGCACTTGATAGTTTAAGAGGCGGCGATAAAGTCCTGATCAGTGAGGGGTGCACGCATCATAGACAGTGTGATGATATTGGTACGGTGAAGATTCCACGCTGGCTGAAAGAGTATATAGGGAAAGAACTTATAATAGAGACTTCTTCAGGAACAGAATTCCCAGATGACCTTGGTTCATACAAAATGATCATTCATTGTGGAGGGTGTATGCTGAATGAACGCGAAATGAAATACAGGATCAGTTGCGCACAGGATCAAGGGATCCCGATTGCAAACTATGGAATGGTGATTGCATATATTCATGGAATATTGAAAAGGAGTCTGAGTCCATTTCCGGAGATAGAAAAACTCTTATAAAAGTAAAGAATGCGTTGCTGGTCGCACATCGTGTGAACAGTAACAAGAATGCATTATAACGGAAATGACGCCGCTTTGCTGGATCTGCAACTCCAGCAGGCGGCGTCACTTCTATGGTATGTAATTGAGAGGATCCTTTAGTTACCAGACAGAAACATCTGCACACGAAACTGGGGAATTCCTACAAAGAGGCTGTGCGCTGACGGTACTGCTGCGGCAGGGATATTCTTGGGGAAAACATCCGGCGTTAGCGTACTGCATGATAACTGAAGTATCTGACCTGTAAAAACGAATAAAAAAAGACAGTTTCTCCTCGGTAAATAGGAAAACCGCCTTTGGTCTTACAAGTCGAGATAATAATACCATTCGTGTAGAGCAGTGTCAAGTGTTATGTGGGCAAAAAATAAGATTCCTTATAAATTTGTTACTGTTCACACGATGTGCGACCAGCAACGCATCTCGCCATTTTAAATCGCCTTTGGCGATGGGGCGAGATGCATTCAAGCCAAAACATGCATCCTCCGTGTCAATCAGCGGAGTGATTGACACGGGAGTGAACAGTAACGTATATTTACACCCGACAATAAATCTCTTTTATTATAGCCTCTTTTACTCAGGGAAAAAAGTCCCTTTCATCAGAAAAACAGAAAAATACTGTGAGTATAACATCACAGTATCCCCATTGATCGTATATTTAATTGTTATGGTTTCCCCATCAACGCGTATATTATATCTGATTTATAGGGAAAAGTAAAGGGGGATTTTTGAGCAGTATTTACATAAAATGTAAATCAGGGATTGCCGTCTGACAATCCCTTTCACAAAATAAACACTTCATCTTCATTCAAATTCTGGGTTGATCGCATAGAAATTCTTACTGTCAAGATGTTCCTGTACAATTCTTAGACTTTCACCAAATCTCTGATAATGCACAATCTCTCTTTCTCTCAGAAAACGGATCGGATCACAGATTTCAGGATCTTTAATCAGCCGAAGGATATTATCATACGTAGTCCGTGCTTTTTGCTCTGCTGCAAGATCTTCATGAAGATCTGTAATCGGATCTCCTTTCGATTGGAAATACGTTGCAGTCCACGGAGCTCCGCTGGCTGCCTGTGGCCATAATGCCAGTGTATGATCAACATAATACGGTGCAAAACCGGAACGTTCAATTTCTTCCGGTGACAAATTCTTTGTCAGCTGATAGATAATTGCACAGATCATTTCCATATGGGCAAGTTCTTCTGTACCAATATCAGTCAGTATTCCTGTTACCTCTTTATATGGCATCGTATATCGCTGTGAAAGATAACGCATAGATGCAGCTAATTCGCCATCCGGACCACCGAACTGACTTATAATGATCTTCGCCAGTTTCGGATTCGTCTGGGTTATCTTCACAGGATATTGAAGTCTTTTTTCATAATTCCACATAAATCAGCATCCCCCTTCCTGCCACGGCCATGGTTCATTGATCCAATTCCAGCAGTCACTGTTTTCGCTGACTGTATCTACAGTTAAAGGTCCATATACCTCTGCATATTCTTTGAGTGCTTCAATACGTTTCTCTTTATATTTTTGAAAATATTCAAGTGCTTTCTGATTTCCAGGATGTGTATCTAAAAATAATTTAACATCATCTACTGCAAAACTTATCTGATTTATATATTCAAAAAGTTCTCTTCGATTCATTTCATGACAATTGCAACTCATTTACAGCATCCTCCTTTTCCACGAAATGGTTTTTCAAGCTCTTGAAAAATAGTTCCACACTGAAATCCATAACCGAGATCGTGAAGTTTTCTCCACTGCTGCCATGGGACATAAGTCATCGCAACCGGAAACTCTTGCAAAACATCCGTTTTGCTGTAATCACCAACACACTCATCGCAACAGTAATTTTTCGACTTCTGCTCCGGAAGTGGAGGGACAGGAATATTGCAATGAAGCTGTCTTTCATTTTCCTGCCTTGTTTGTGGCCTGTAATTTCCATTCTGACAATAACAGTTCGTATTCCTATTAGAACAATATGGTGCCATAAAATAAATCCTTATATCTTTTTTGTTATTGTATGGAAGATAAGAAAAATTGTGAACAACAGCAAAAGGGATTGCCACGTGACAATCCCTAAGCATAATGCATTCACTTAAAAGTAGTTTTTATTTTGCACCTAAAGTAACTTCCACTGTCTTCTCTTCATATTCTCCATTACTCTGTGGAATCTGAATTGTCAGTGACACCTTATCTCCTTTGGCATAATATTGAAGCTGTTCCTGAAGATCATCCATGCTTGATACGGTTGTTCCGTCAATTGCTGTGATAACACTTCCTTTTGCCATTCCGGCTGCCTCTGCTCCACCGCCTTTTGTAATTTCTGATACATAAACGCCTTCCGGCATATTCAGCTGTTTGGAATATTCAGCCGGCACGCTCATTCCTTTGATGCCAATTGCACCCTGATCTTTTTCTGCAACCTTTGTCTTTGTTGCCTGATTCATCAGATTCTGGATCAGATCGGATACATCACTGATTGGAATTGCATATCCGACACCTTCTACAGAATCACCAACCAGCTTGGATGAGTTGATTCCAATCACTTCGCCACTTGCATTTACAAGTGCTCCACCACTGTTTCCAGGATTAATGGCTGCATCTGTCTGAATCAGTTTGGCATCACTCTCTGTTGTCTCACCAGTCTGCTCGTTTGTTTCAGAAACAGAACGATTCAAAGCACTGATTACACCAGTTGTTACTGACTGTCCATAGCCAAGTGCATTACCGATTGCAATCGCAGGTTCTCCAACCTTTAGCTGTGTGGAATCTCCGAGTGTTGCTACCGAAATTTTTTTCATCGTATCATCTGAAATAGAATCAAGCGGAACAGCCACAACAGCAATATCATACTCTGAGTTTGTTCCTTTGATATTTGCCTCAACACTTGTTCCATCATCAAACGTAACTGTTAATGTATCGCTTCCTGCTACTACATGATTATTTGTAACAACCAGAAGTTCTGAATCATTTTGAGAAATAATGATTCCTGTTCCAGCACTTTCGCTCTGTTGCTGTGACACACCACCAAAGAAATCCTGAACCTGCTGCACACTCATATTTGTAATTGATACGATTGATGGCATTACATTTTCCACAATACTTGAAACATCTGAAGTTACAACACTGGAAGATTTGGATAATGAAGCATTGCTGCTCACAGATTTGGTTGCCGTAGTATTGGTCTTCGTCACACCGGTCAATCCCAGCACTTTACTTCCAACAACATTTGATGCCAGAAATGTACCACTGGAAACAACTCCAAACAATAGTGCAAATCCTGTCACTGCCACTGCTTTTGGAATTTTCTTTTGTGGTTTCTTACCATACGGTGCTTGATGTTTCTGACCACCATTCTCCTCATGAAATGGTGTTTCACTCTGTCCGTTTCCATTCATTCCATCCGAATTATAATAATTATATTGATTCTCCATAAAGATTACCTCTTCTCTTGTTTATTATTTTTTCTTTGATGTTTACATAGTAACTCCGCATTGTGATAAATCTGTGTATAATCAATTAATAAAGATTGAAAAGAACGATAGAAAAACAGGATCAGAACTTCCTTCTTAATCCGTTCTAATCCTGTCTATATTTTTTTCAATTACCTAATCAGTATCTTTCATCTGTCTCTTAAACTTACAGATCAATGAAATCTACATCATAATCATCTGATTTTTTTTCTTTTTTTGATTTTTTAGCTGATCTTCCTAAATTTCTTGTATTTCCTGTCGGTGCATCATATTCATCGTCATACTCATCATCGTAATCATCATCAAAATCATAATCCGCATACTCATCATCAAGGGCATCGTAATCATCATTAAAATCATCATCATAACCGTCGTTATAATCATCATCTTTTACTTTTTTACGTCCAAACGCCTTTCTGTCTGACTTCTTAGCAGCAACCGGCTCATCATCTTCTTCATCTTCAAAAGGAATATCATACTCGTCATACAAATCATCAAGTTCCTGATTTCTATGCACAAGTTTTACTGCAAACATAATCATAAGAACAAATAATACAACTACGATGAGTGCTCCTCCAGCCAGAAGAAGAATTGGATGCTCTTTTACAAGCGACTCCAGTTTTCCAACAATCCCTTTTGCTTCCTTCTTTGTACCGTTTGTTGTCTGAACATCTACACTCTGATAAGTACCATCCTGTGAATCATACTGATAGAACCCTTTTTCACCTGTTCTTGTATTCACTGCATACAGAAGATCATAACGATCATTCTCTGGATTTGCCCAATATGGATATGTCTGATCTGCTACTGTAAGTTCCCCTTCCTGGTATGAATCCGGAAGTTTTGCTCCTCCATTATCTGCTAAAAGAATAATAGATGTTGTATCAGAAATCTTCAATTCTGTATATGGAACAAATGTAGAATCGTCCTCATTGTAGAGGAAAAACTTTCCTTCTCCGGAAGCATCTACCAAATATCCAAGTGTAACACCAGCCTCATTAGCAACAAACTTGTGCTCTTCTCCATTGACAGTCTTTGTAGTCTCACTATATCCTACCGGAATCGCAGATGTTGCAAATTCTTCTGAGAAGTTATAATCTGTTCCATTCACATTTACCGTAATATCAGTAGCTGCGCCAGTTGATTCACTTCCATTTGCCTCAATCTCTGTTCAATCTTAATTGCGGAAGATCCCTGGTCTAATGTCAGTGTCTCATCTGAATACAGATAAGCCTTTGAGCTGTCAACTGTGATCGTTGTATCTCCCATTTTCAATGCTTTAAACTTCATTGTAGTACGAAGTTCTTTCGCTGTTCCGTCTCCGCTTCCTGAGTATGTAAGCTTGCCATCACTGTCTGCTGTCACACCCTCTCCGCTTTCAAACTGAAGTGCAGAAGTATCATAACTCATTGTAATATCTGCATCTCCAACAGCTGAATTTCCAGATCTCACAACAAGATCTACACTTACTTCCTCTCCAACCTTTGTCTGTGGATCAGAGAACATCAGAGAACCATCAGCTGCACTTACAATTGTGCTGAACATTGGCACTGTAAGACACAGTGATAATGCTACTGCCGCTAATTTCTTTGCTTTCATATAATTACCCCTTCTTTTGTTGTCTTAAACTTATATACTATCCTATTGTACACTGTTTGAGTGAAGTTGTCTACATGGAAGAATACATTTTAAAAACTTTAAAAACTTTCAAAACTATAAAAAGAAAGATAACAATGCATTAAGCACTGATATCTCTCTTTTTATCCTCTTACTTTTTCCTCTGTTTTTCATTCTCTTCCATAAATTTCTTCGCATCCTTCATAAAACTCAGCACAATCAACACAATGACTGCACCAATTGGGAAAGCTGCAATAATACTTACCGACTGAAGATTACTCATTGAACTTTCTGAGAACACAAGTGCAATTGGAAGGAGAATCAGCAGGATACACCACATCAACTGAATCAGTCTGTTTGGATTCTCATCTTCTCCCAGTCTGTGATAACTATAGCATGATGCTGTCAGTGCAATTGAATCAAATGAAGTTGCATAAAATGCAATCATTGTAATCAATACCAGAGCAAGTACAAACGGTGCACAAGGCAGAGAACGTATTACTCCAATGATCATTGTATACAGATCTCCCGTCTTCTCATAAGCAGCGATAAAATCCATCTGTCCACTAATCTGTTTTCCAAGAGAATAATTTCCAAGAACAATGAAGCTTACAATTGTTGATCCAACACCAAATACATATCCTCCAAGAATGGTCTGACGAACTGTTCTTCCTCTGGAAATGTTTCCGATAAAGAACGGAGCTGCCACACACCATACCATCCAGTATGCCCAATAGTAGATTGTATAGTTCTGTGGGAATGATGTTGTTCTTTCCGGGTCTGTAAATGTTGAAAGCTCAAAGAAATTTTGAACCACTTTTCCAAGAGATGCAAAACCATTTTCAATAATGAATTTTGTTTCTCCTCCAAAAAGTAATACAAACAAAAGCAATCCGAAGAACAGGTATACGCAGGCTTTCGCAAGAAAACTAATTCCTTTAAATCCATGTAACAAAGAATAAGTATAAATAACACATGTAATCAAAATAATTATAATCGTTACAACTGTACGGCTCAGTTCGATATGAAACAGTTCATTAATAATACTTGCCATCAAAGGTGTCGCAATACTAAATGTTGTTGCTGTTCCCGCAATCAGAGCAAATACTGCAAGCAGGTCAATGATTCTTCCCAGCATTCCATCTGTATGTTTTCCAAGAATCGGTCTGCAGGCTTCAGAATATTTCTGTCTTTCACGATTTCGTACATGAAGCATAAATCCAAAAGCAACTGCAAGCACAAGATAGAATCCCCACGGAATCAGACTCCAGTGGAAAATCGGAAAAACGCCTGCCCATTCACGGATACTTCCAAGTTCTGCAATGTGCGGGTCTGTCGCATACATAACCCATTCTGAGAAAGAATAAAACAAGATATCTGCAGCAAGTCCTGCTGTAAACATCATGGAGCCCCATGCAAAGAAAGAATATTTTGGTTTTTCAGTCTGAGCTCCTAAAACAATATTTCCATACTTTGATGTTGCTACATAAATAGATAACAGGAATACACCTAATCCAATCACAAGATAATAAGTTCCAAATGTATCACCAAATACATATCTAATCTGACTAAGCACCTGATTGGATTGTTCTGGCTTAAAGAAGAATAAAATACATAAGACCACAATAAGTCCTAATGGCAATAATGTAATAAGCCAGTCAACCTTCTTTGTCTCTGTCTGTTTTGTCTGTTTCGTTTCCATTTGTTTTCCTTTCCGACTTACCTTGTCTTTAATCCTGATGTATAAGAATACTCATATTTCTTTCCATCACATAAGAACTCAAATCCAATCACATCTCCATTGGATTTTACTGGTTTCATCTGCGTCATTTTTCCTTCCGGACAGTTCAGTTTCTCTGAAATTTCCCGAAGTACTTTGCTGCCCGTACATTCTTTGTACTTTACATCAAATTCCCTTAATTCATCAATACTGTCAAACTCTTCAATAATACCGGCATCATACTTTCTGATATACATTTCCATTTCATCCATATGCGCCATATAAAGATTTTCCCAATATTCATCCCACAGTTCTTTTTTCTGAAAAGCTTCTTCAAGATATGGCAGCAATTGTGTACTGAATTTCTCATTAAAGAATACATGACCTTTCATCATCCATGCATTCTCGCCACCAATCTGAACCCCTATGATTTTCCCTGTATTATCAGTCTTGATACACCACTCTTCTGTAGCACCATCTGCATATTCAGAAGCATAAAATGCATTTTCACTTTCTTCCATAAATACATTTTCTGTGAAATAATTGTCTGCTGAGCAAATCCAGGTATTTTTCAAGTATTCTCTCGCAACATACAAAGTAGAAAAATTATTCATTTGTTTGTAATATGGATTTTCAACAAGAATCACATGATATTTTTCTTTCAGATATTCAAACTTTTCTTTCAAATATCCGACTACGATAACAATTTCATCAATTCCTGCTTCTCTCAGCTGTCCGATCTGACGTTCAATCATAATTTCGTCTTTCACATTCAAAAGCGCCTTCGGCGTCTCCAGTGACAATGGTGCAAATCTTGAGGACATTCCGGCAGCCATGATAATAGCATTTCTAGTCATTTTCCATTCTCTCCTTTGCAAGCCTGTAAAATTCTTTTGCATAACGATACTGTTTCAGAGAATACTCACCAAACTCCACTCCGAGGATTCTCTTATATTCGCACCAGTTACTCCATAAGAAACCACAGATTGCTATATAGCAATATATCTTTGTTCTGACTTCTTCCAGACACCCTTCTGTAAAATAAGCATCAATCAAACGATCAATCTGTTCTTTCTCATACAATGCATAAATTGCAAACATAGCAATATCTACATGTGGATCCTGCATTCCTGAATACTCCCAATCAATAAGATATATCCTGTCATCCACAAAGAGAAAGTTATCCGGAACTGCATCAATATGAGTTAATGTATACTCTTTTTCCTGCTGATCAACAAAGAATTTCAGTTCATACATTTTTTCCTTTGTCTTCTCATAATCGCGATAAATGGATTTCTCTCCATTTCTGTACTGTTCATATTTTTCAATCTGCTCAAACAAGTCAAAGGAATGATTTACTTTCAGCTTCTGCTCATGTACATTTCTCAGGTATTTCATGCACGCTTTCACATCATTTTCATTTTCTGCATCACAATTCCTTGCACCCTCTAAAAATTCTGTAATCTTATACCCTTTTTCTTTCGACATATATCGAACTGGATCACAGATTCCTTTCGGACCAATCACCTGATAAACATCATACTCCTGACTTCTATTAATCATCTTATCCGTTCCTTCTCCCGGAACTCTCATGATATAACGCTTTTCACCACAACGGAAGCGAAACGAACGGTTAGTCATTCCTTTTTTCAGGGGTTCAATCTCTGTGATTTCTTTCTGTTCACAAGAAAGCGTCTCTGCAATAATATCAAGAAGTTCTGAATTCAGCTGATCTGAATTCTCATCAAGATCTCTCAACTGCTCCAATGTATTAATCTCCAGAACATCTCCTTTTTTTACTTCTTTCGGGAAAAGAATCATTTTCCCTTTCTCCATTGCTGCATCTTCCCAAAATGAATTGTAATATCTGCGATGTTCTTTCATTTCACTGATTTTCTGTTCTAAAGTTCTTGCACTTTCTTTATTGATGTAAGCAATTCCTACCATATGATTACCAGCTTCCGAATCACCAACTGCTTTTAATTCCATCTTTCGATTCATACGAATCGTACTATCCTCATCCGGCATCTCATCAATCATGTACCAGGAATACAGTTCAGTCTCTGAGAAAGGATTTGTTCTGCACCAAAGATCACACGGTACAATATACGCATTTTCCAATCTATCTTTTACCTTTGCCAACGAAAACAGATTGTTCTTTACTGCATATTCCTTATTATAAACCAGCTCTACTCCATACTCATCGATCAGGTATTCATACTGTTCTTTCATAAATCCAACAACGATAGTGATCTTATGGATTCCTTTTTCTTTCAACTGTTTAATCAGTCGTTCTACTAAGGTTTCACCTTTTACTTCAAGCATTCCCTTGGACACTTCTGTATTAATCGGTATCATTCGCATTCCCGCTCCAGCTGCAAGAATCACTGCCTGATTTGGTCTATTCTCTGTAAATAACTCTTTTGCCTGTTCGGTCAATCTATAATCTGCATTCAGATAACCGGCTTTCACAAGTTCTGCTAATGAAGTATTCACTTTACCAAGTGAATAACCAGAAGCTTCTGATAACTGTCTTTGATTTACATATGCTTCTTTTTTTATGATGTTCAGTAAATCAAGTTCTTGTTTGTTCATGTACTTATATTTCTCCTTTTTCGTGAACTACAGGTAGTATAGCACCTTTTTTTTTATAATGCAAGACAATATTTTAAATATTTTAAATTTGTCTTACTTAACTAGATTCTCATTTTACTTAATGATATAATCATTTTGAATAACTGATTGATTTTACGTTAATAACGGGGAAACTGTATGCTACCCCTATGGAAAGGAGAACATATTTGCACAAAAAATATTTATTTAAAAAAGGATTCGCATTATTCACCCTGATATTTTTAACTGGTTCTTTTTCATTAACAGCACATGCCGAAGAAGAAACAGATACAGCTGGCTCTTCTCTTGGAAAAGAAGTCATAGATTCTTTTAATTTCTATGAGCTTGCTACCTGTGATTCTTCTTCTGGTCAATGGATTCAAGACAGTAAAGGATGGTGGTATGCCCATTACGATGGTAGTTATTCCACAAACGCCTGGGAATGCATTAATGGTGAATGGTATCGTTTTGATTCCAATGGCTATATGGTCACCGGATGGACGAGGGTCTATAAAAAATGGTATTATATGGATGAGAATGGTGTTAGAACAACTGGTTGGAAGCTAATCGACGGACAATGGTACTATTTTAATTCCAGCGGAGTGATGCAAACTGACTGGACTAAGATTAATGGGCAATGGTATTATTTCAATAGTAATGGTTATTGGATTGACAATAATAGCTATGAAAGCGGGTCTTTAAAAGGGATTGATGTCTCTCAGTGGCAAGAAAGTATCGACTGGACTGCTGTTAAAAAGGATGGTATTCAATTTGCATTCATACGAGTTGCTCATGGTTCAGAGCATAAACTAGATACCTATTATAATCAAAATATGACAAATGCAATTGCAGCCGGAATCCCCGTAGGTGTTTACTATTACAGCACGGCCACAACTGAAAATCAATCATTAAATGATGCACAGTTTGTAATTGATCAACTACAGGGATATAAGATTTCATATCCAATTGTTCTCGACTTAGAAGATTCCTCACAAAAAAATCTAAGTAAGTCACAGCTTGGACGAATAGCGAAAACATTCTTTGATGAAATTCGTCGAGCTGGATATGAACCAATGCTGTATTGTAATGAAGACTGGTATAAAGATTATATCGATACTTCTTATCTGTCCGGAATTGATCTTTGGATTGCACGTTATAACTATAAATATGATTTATCCATTCAAAGGAATATATGGCAGAGCAGCTTCAAAGGAATAGTAGATGGAATTTCAGAAAATGTAGATCTTGATTTTGGTTTCAAGGATTATACTCAATATATCACTCCGCGAACTTACTCTGCTGAAGGATATACAAAGGATAACGGATACTGGGTTAAAAATAATACTGGTTGGTGGTACTGCCATTTTGATGGAACTTACCCTGCTAATTCATGGGAATACATCAAAGGAAACTGGTACTGGTTTAACTCCAATGGCTATATGGTAACCGGCTGGACATACATCAATGATTGTTGGTACTATTTGAACTCCAGTGGTGCTATGGTAACCGGTTGGATTTATTATAATGGATACTGGTATTTCATGAACTCTTCTGGTCAAATGCTGACAAACCAATGGATCTCCGGAGTCTACTATGTAAAATCCGATGGACGCATGGCAGTTTCTCAATGGGTGGATAATTCTCGTTATTATGTCGGTGCTGATGGGGTTTGGATACCATAATGTTGTAATCGAAATTAATCCAACTAAAAATAAAAAGGGGCAGTTTTTCACGACTGACCCTTTTTTATCCGAAAAATGTGCGGAAAACGTTGATTTTATAAGAGAACTCCTCACTTGGTAATATAAGAACTCCGATTGAGTACAACAAAGACTGGAATCATTTCAAAGCTTCCCCTATTTTCCTTCTATTCCTTTTTAATTATATCATTCACCCGATGTCTAAGTTGCATAAATTCATCTGGTTCAACCACATAATTTATCACCACAACCAAAAAAACACTTGTCAGCCCCATTCCTATTGCATAGAGAAACCATGTAGTAAAAGATGTTATTTCCTGCGGAATAACATATGTTCCAACCGTACAAAGAATTGCCACTGTAAATACATTTCTCAAAATTCGAAACATGGATTTTTTTGCACATCCTTTTACCAGATGTCGACTTGTATAGAACACAATTTCAAAAGAACGATATCCATAAGAACATACTGTACCAAGAAGAACTCCTGCCATGCCGAACTTCCATACCAGTCCAAGAGAAACCGTAATATTTATCACAGCTTCCAAAATCGCCTGATATCTCGTTTCCTTATAATGCCCTGCTGCGCAAATAATCGTCAATCCCGGAATCCTTACATTTTGCATAAAAACAATTAATGTAAACAAAATTCCAAGAACCGGACGTACATACTGTACATCTGTCAGGTTAATGGTATATACCCCGACAAAAGGCAGGATCAGGACTCCCATGCAGGCTATCACAATAAACATGATTACAAAATACATATACTCATAACTTGAATAGCTCTTTTTTAGTGTCTCTTCCTCATTCTTGGCGATCACTTCTCCAAATCCTGCAGTCAGACCATTCGAAAAAGATGTCATCAGCTGATTCACGGCATTAACCACCATCATATAGATTCCATATACACTGACTTCAAGAAGAGACTTTGCTCCCAGACAGATTGTCAGCACTGTCGTATCAGTATTATTTACAATAATACCAACAACCTGATGAAGCAATGCCGCATTTTTTTGTTTCAAAGCACCTTCATTCGGTTCTGCATAAAAATCTAATGCAGGATATTTTCGTTTTACATAGATTTTAACCAATACAAGACGAAGCATGTATACACCGGTTGCAACTGCCTTTACAAAAAGAACACCTGCTCCAATATAAATCAGAAAAATAGAAACAACCATATTAACGATCGTTCCTGCTGCCTGAATCAGTGCAACCACATACCCTTCCTGATTTGCAGTCAATAAAACTCTGTATTTACCTAGAAAAAAGTAATCCACTAAAGTACTTCCTGCCAAGACAAGTATCATCCAGCGCACAAGACTATTCTCAAGCTGTCCTGAAATAAAAAACGGATAGACCCCTATAAGTACCAGTGTTAATGCCAGAAATAGCATTCCGGATTTATTATAAAATTTTCTTGTCGCCGAAAGAATTGAATTCACTTCTTCCGTCTGTTTCAACGCAAGAGGTGTATAGAGAGCAACAACTGTTGCTGTTCCTACTCCTGCTTCTGCCAGACCCAGATATGTTAAAAACTGATTTACTGAAGTGATCATTCCATTCACACTTGATCCATATGCCTCAAGAATAAAACGTGGCAATATCAATCCAGACAAAAGAACAATTACCTGTAAAAGCAGACTTGCCACCATATTTTTTAATGCCTGTTTTCCTCTCATGAGATTTCCTTTCCTCTACTTTTTCTTTTATTGATGCTGATCATGATAGGTCCATGCGTGAGGTGTATGGTCTAGATAAATCACTACGAAAGTAACACTCTCATTAAAGTGGCTCATTCCGTCTGGATAGGTGGCTCACGCCACACCGGACGGGCGGCTCTGCCGCACGAGAATATTCAGTTAACATTTATGCAATTATACGCTCCATTTAAATACAGTCTTAAAGTCTGTATCTATGTCAACGCTGAATGCTTTATGTATATCTGAAATGTTTTTTACTTCGTCTGTTTCATAGATTATTGATTTAAGTCTTCTCTGGATACTCTTATCCTCCATAAACTTAATGGCATTTTCAAAGTCAACGCGTCCTGAACGGCTGCTTCCTACAAATGTAAGACCTTTCTCAAGAATATCTCTTGTATTTATAGGTACCTTGTTTTCCGATACACCCATAAGCATAACTGTTCCCTGTGGATTGATATATTTAATAATATTATCAATAGCGTAGAAACTTCCCTCTCCACCTGCACACTCAAAAGCATGATCCACATTAAAACCTTCTTCAAGGTCATCAGCAAGTATTGTCTCATCAACAAATGAGAACTGTGAAAGTTTACTTGTATTCTTACCTATAACGATTATCTTTGTATCCGGATATTTCTTCTTAAGGATACTGCTCACAATAAATGCAAGACTTCCGTCTCCCCATATACCGATTGAATTTTTATATTCATGAGAAATAAGACTGAATCTTAAATAAGCATGCATTCCAACACTTATAAATTCTGTAATTGCTGCAATTCTCTTATCTATATCGTCAAAAGCTACTACTCTGTCTGCAGGAAGATTTACGAACTCTCTCATAAATCCGTCATGCCCGCTGCTTAAGAATCCACCGCCTTTTCCATAATTCTCGTAAATAACCTTCTCTTCTCTGTTTCCAGGTATATTTGGTATCATTACAACAGACTGTCCTACTTTAAAAGTTCCTGTAGGATCATGGATAACACGTCCGCATGCTTCATGTATAAGAGCCATAGGAAGCTTTTTCCTTAAAATCTTTATATCTCTTTTACCCTGATAATATCTCTGATCAGCATGACAAAGAGCAAGATATTCAGGTCTTATAATAACCTGATCTTTAGTATCAACATCTTCATGTTTTACGGATATTGTCTTAGGTGTGATCAACTGATAAACACTGTTTAACATTTTATATCCTCCATAATAAGTGCTGTAGCCGCTTTCATATCATCGATTGTAGTGATCTTCATATTAGAAACTTCACCTTTAACAAGTCTTACAGGAACGTTTCTAACAACACAGATTTTGCATGCATCTGTAAGGATCTCTTTTTCATCATCTGAAAGATCATTGTAAAGTTCTTTTAATTTTGAAATTTTAAATGTCTGAGGTGTCTGTCCCTGGAACATCTGTCTTCTGTCTGGAATAGATGTAATCTTTTCTCCATCTTCAGAAACAACAATAGTATCAACTGCGCTTATAACTGTATCAACAGCTCCGCATTCTTTAGCCATCTCAACATTTTCTCCTATAATTCTAAGTGTAACAAAAGGTCTTACCGAATCATGTGTAACGATAATATTATCCTCATCGTCTCCGTTTCTCTTCTCGATCTCATCAATAATATTAAAGATCGTTGAGTTTCTGTCAGTTCCTCCCGGAACAAGGATTATATTTTTATCTGAATCAATGTATTTCTTAATAAGATCTTCTGTATAATCAATCCAGTCTGGATGAACGCCTACATAAATCTCATCAATGTCAGGAGAAAGAATAAACTTTTCAATTGTATGAATTATAATAGGTCTGCTTCCTAACATAAGGAACTGTTTTGGCTTGTCAATTCCCATTCTTGTTCCTTTTCCGCCTGCTAATATTGCACCAAATACCATTTTTGTTTCCTCCCGCTTAAATAACTTTATAATGGAATATTTATAACTCCTGCAACTTCTTTGCCAAAGTTTTCAGCCTGTCTTAAGGCTTTTTCAAAGTCTCTGTAACGTGTTATACCACACTCTTCAATAAACATGATCTTATCTGCTGCAAGAACTGCATGTGTATCTTTTGCATTGACAATATCATCCTTATTGCACAGAGCAAATACCGCTCCTTCCAGTACACGGTCAGAATCTTTCGCTTTTTTCAGCACTTTC
>ERZ773169.1838-NODE-1838-length-17227-cov-7.954286_pt1 | contig 17227 bp, 9 predicted proteins | sample MGYA00580536_ERZ773169 | MGnify/ENA primary metagenome ERZ773169 (study PRJEB29015, sample SAMEA2737814) | human gut metagenome | biome: human gut; feature: human-associated habitat; material: faeces | place: China | collected 2012 ...
CCCTCGAGTTCGTGTACGACGACGGCAACCAGCCGTTCGCCATGATCTACAAGCATGGCCAGACAACGGAGCTCTACTACTACGTTCTCAACGCGCAGGGCGATGTCATTGCGCTGCTGAACGCGAACGGCGCGCTCGTGGCGTCCTACAACTACGGCGCGTGGGGCAACTACTCCGTGCATGATAAGGACGGCAAGAAGAACACTTCCACCAGCTTCATCGGGCACATCAATCCCCTGCGCTACCGTGGCTACTATTACGACCGCGAAACGCGCCTTTACTACCTCCAGAGCCGGTACTATGACTTTGCCAACTGCCGGTTCATCAATGCGGATGCATATGCTACGACGAATGCAGGGAGCTTTCTGAGTTGCAATATGTTCGCGTACTGTGGAAACAACCCGGTTAATCGCGCAGACCAAAGTGGAACGTTCTGGAAAGAAATCGGAAGTTTCTTCAATAAAGTTGGTACAGCAATTGCAGGTTTTGCAAAAGCAACATTTGGTGCAGGTAGTTCACTATCAGCAACTATTACAAAAACGGAAGTTGAATATTTGCCTGATCCTTTACCCATTACCGTAAAGTTAGGCACAAAAACTACGCAAACAATTTCAAAGCACGGCAATTCCTCAAAGCCCATTTCAGTTTATGCTAAGGGTAATGCTGAGCATCCAATTAAATCATCATCGGCAGGTATAAAAATAAACATAGCAAAATTCACATTGGATATCAGCATGGGACTTGATAATATTGGAATTTCAGGCTCGCTTTCAAATGGCAATACAACAAATAGTTTTGGCTTAAAAGCAAACCTGTCAGAATTAAAAGTTGGCTTTGAAGGATCAACTGCTGTCAAATGGGACAATAACACCGAAACCACTTATACCAATGTGAGCGTTAGCGGGTGGGCTATTGCTGCGGCGTATGTGTTTATTACAACAGGACAGTCAATGCCATCGCCGTTATATGCGTACGAATATTAGAAAGGAAAAATATGTTATTTGCAACAATAAGGCTTATATTTTTTGGTATAGCGTTCACTATAAGTTTCTTTTTCATAAGGAAATCTCACTTGGTTTATAAACGTCGGTGCTCGATAGTTGCGTTTGCGGCAACCGTAATACTGACAACGATTTCTGCATTGATACCAATAGAAAATGCTTTTGTAACATTTTCGTCGCCTAAATCAGCATACAACTACAACCATTCTGCAAGTGTAGAGCTAATCGTGGATGGTAATGAATCTGATTTTGTAGTTGGGGCAAAAGGTGAGACTGATGTTTATGCTATTGTTCCGAGATCAAATAATGCTTGGAAAATTGGAATGGGATTAGACACAAAGCGAATTGTTCAAACCATATCTGACGGAATCACAATTTATGTGTATCAGTATAAAAATACAAATGATTATTACATTACTGTTTTGGACACAAACGGTGGTTCGTCAGAAATAACAGATAACCGAAATTCTAAATTTGAACACTTGGATAAGGCAAATAGCACGCTTAACAAGACTTTTTACACTTACTTCGCTTTCATAGACAGCTTTGATGAACAATACGCCTTAACTGTGAATGGTAAATCAATCAAGATTCAGGACTAACTACCCCTGCAAACTGCCACACTATGGTGATTTCTTGTACAATTTGACCGTCAGCCTTTTCAACCTGCCCGACTTGAATTTTCTCAATGAGTTTATTCAATATGAGCGGTGATAAAGTATCAATGTTCAGGATGGTTGAAATACAAGAAGGGCAGTTCTGACCTTCGCGGCTTCACCTATACCTACGATGCGTCCGGCAACATCACGAAGATCGTGACCGAAGGCACGAACGTGCCCCAGGCGGCGCTGACGAAGGAGTATACCTACGACGCGCTGGGTCAGCTTGCGACCGAGGTCAACGGCAGCGGCACGACCTTCGGCTATGCCTACGACACGGCGGGCAACATCCGGAGTATTACGAAAGACGGCACGGCCACAAAGTCCTTCGGCTACACGAACCCCTCGTGGCCGGACCTGCTCACGAGCGTCACGTCCGGCAGCACGACGAAGGACATCCTCTACGAAGGCCAGAGCCAGACGAGCGACCTCCCGTCCTCCGGCAACCCGGTCACGTACTACAACGGCAAGGACTATACCTTCACGTGGACGAAGGGACGGCAGCTTGCCTCCGCGACGGTCGACGGCAAGAACGTTACCTACACCTACGATATGTCCGGTGTCCGCACCAGCAAAACGGTCGATGGCACGACGTACCACTACACCACGCTCTCCGGCAAGGTCATGCGTCAGCAGTGGGGCAATAAGTCCCTCGAGTTTGTCTACGACGACGGCAACCAGCCGTTCGCCATGATCTACAAGCACGGCCAGACAACGGAGCTCTACTACTACGTCCTCAACGCGCAGGGCGATGTCATTGCGCTGCTGAACGCGAACGGCGCGCTCGTCGCGTCTTACAACTACGGCGCGTGGGGCAACTATTCCGTGCATGGTGCTGACGGCAAAAAGACCACGGATGCCACCTTCATCGGGCACATCAACCCATTGCGCTACCGTGGTTATTACTACGACCGCGAGACGCGCCTCTACTACCTCCAGAGCCGGTACTACGACTTCGCCAACTGCCGGTTCATCAACGCGGACACCTTCGCTACCACCGACGCCAACGGTTTCCTCAGCGCCAATATGTTCGCATATTGTGAGAATAACCCGATCATGTGGATTGATCCAACGGGACACTTCTTAAGCGAAATTATAGGCTTTGTCAAAACGGCGGTGGATGAGATTGGAAAGGCAGTAGGGGCTTTGTCACCTGTATATGCTGTCCGCGATGGAGCAACACATGACAGGCGGTAAAATCAGTCGTAATAAAATGGGATGGAGCTAAATGATGGTTAGTATTGACTATATAATGAGCTTGCTTGACTGGAATAATAGCACAGAGCAACAAACACAGGGCATTGAGTTGGCGAAAAGGGTAAAATGTCTAAACGTCTTTTTGCAACCTAATAATTACTGCTATGGGAAAAATGTTTGGGGGAATTGCGCAAAAATTCTATCTGCAAGATCGAATGAGGAACTATCTCCATACTTGACTGAATTAATGATGTGGCTGCAAGACATGAATTGGCCAGGCGCGTTCTGTATATTTGAAAGACTGAAAGGACTGGTGAGTGATCCGTATTTTGAGCGTTCATATACAGAGTGCCTTAAATGTGCCAATGCATTAGAGGATGAAAGTTGGATGAACAACTTGAGGCTGATTAAAGAACAGCGCTGAAATGCATGAAAGCGTGGATTGCTATTGGATTTGCAACGCTGTGGTTATGTGATGCGGAGCAACTATAATGGCTACAATACTTATCTTGTATTATCGGGCGGTGCTGATGCACCGCCCGCATTTTATCTACGTCATCCTGCATGCCCCAGCGCCGCAGCACGCAAAAAAGCACCCTCTCGGGTGCTTTTTTGCATGTTTGTCCCGGCTCACTCGCCGAGCTTTGCGAGCATGGCCTCGCAGACCTCGTCCATGTCGCCGACGATGCCGTAGGTGCAGTAGTTGAAGATTGCCGCCTCGGGATCGGTGTTCACGGCGACGACCACGTCTGCATCCGAGAAGCCCGTGACGTGGTTGACCGCGCCCGACACACCGAACGACAGCAGCAGCTTCGGCTTGACCACGGCGCCGGACTGCCCGATGACGAGCTTGAACGGCAGCACGCCGCGGTCGAACACCGGGCGCGTGCAGGCAAGCTTGCCGCCGAGGCGCTCGGCCAGACGGCGGTAGCGCGGCAGGGCATCCGCCCCCTTGATCGCGTTGCCGACGCAGACGATCACGTCCGCGTCCGCGATGTTCAGGCTCTCGTCGAGATCGTCAGCGCGGAAGTCAAGGATCTCGGTGCGGATGTCCGCGACCGGGAAGTCGATGTGCTCCTCGATCACTTCGTGTGCGCGCGCGCCGCAGGGGACGCACTTGAACGTGCCCGGGCGGATGGTGCCGACCTGCGGGCGCGCGACCGGCACGGTGATGACGGCCATCATCTTGCCGCCGACGGCGGGCTCAACGAACTCGATGTCCGTCGTCTTGGGATCCCAGACAAGCTCGGTCGCGTCCGAGGTGCAGCCGGTGCCGAGACGCGCGGCGAAGCGCGGTGCAAAGTCGCGCCCGTTGATCGTGCCGCCGACCATGACCGCCGTGGGCCGGTATTTCCGGCACAGGACGGTGAAGAGGTTGGTGTACGCATCGTTATTAAAGTAGTCATAGCCCGTGCCGGTTACGTGGATGATTTTGTCCACGCCGCAGTCGAGCACGCGCTGCAGCTCGCCGTCCGAGATGCTGCCGACGATGACCGCAACGAGTTTCTCGCCGCTCGCGTCGCAGAGCCTGCGCGTTTCCGAGCACAGCTCGAGCGAGACCGGCAGCACGCTGTCGCCGTCGCGCTCGATGAAGACCCACATATCTTTATAATCTGTTTTATTCACTGCCTTCACCTCCTCAAAGCACATCCGCGATCAGGCTGAAGAGCCGATCCACGTTCTTTTCCGTGCTGCCCTCGTCGATCATGCTGCCCTTCGCGCCGACCTCCGGCGGATAGGTGCGCGGCACCTTCGTGGGGGAGCCGGGGTCGCCGATCTGCGCGGGGTCGAGCCCCGGGATGGTGGCCGTGCTGTAGACCGCGATATCCGCGGTGCGCGAGGCCTTCCAGCGCTTCAGGTTCGGGATGCGGGGGCGGAAGTTCGCCTTCTCGACTGTGAGCAGGCAGGGATACTTGGCGCGCAGCACCTCCGTGCCGCGCTCGAGGTCGCGCTCGGCCGTGATGGTGTGCGCGGCCGTGTCTACCTCGACGATCTTCGCCGTCGAGGAGATCTGGCTGGCACCGAAGCGCTCGGCCAGCTGCGAGCCCATCTGCCCGGTCGCGCCGTCGAGCGACTCCTTGCCGCAGAAGATGAGGTCAAAATCGCCGAGCTGCTTTGCCGCGCTCGCGATGACGTAGCTCGTGGCGAGGGTATCGGCGTTGGCAAACGCGCGGTCGGACAGCAGCACGGCGCGGTCCGCGCCCGCGGCGAGGCACTCGCGCAGCGCCTCCTTGGCCATGTCCGGCCCCATCGTGATGACGGTGACCGTGCCGCCGTGCGCCTCCTTGACGCGCACGGCTGCCTCGAGCGCGTTGGCGTCCAGCGGATTGAGGATCGCCGGAACGCCCGCACGGATCAGGCTGCCCGTGACGGGGTCCATCTTCACGAGGTTAATGTCGGGCACCTGCTTGACGCAAACAAGAATATTCAGCATGCTTCAGCCCTCCTCGACGTTGGTGCAGACCTTGCCGGGGTTGAGGATGCCCTTGGGGTCAAACACCTGCTTGATCGCCTGCATGAGCCCGAACGCCGTCTCGCCGGCGGACTCCACCAGGTACTGTTTCTTTGCGTGGCCAATGGCGTGTTCACCGGAGACCTGCCCGCCGAACTCGATGCACTTGGCATAGCATTTGTCCATGACGGCCTTGCTGCGGCGCTTGAACTCGTCGAGCTCCATGTCGTTGGCGCAGCAGTAGATGTGCAGGTTGCCGTCGCCCGCGTGGCCGAAGCTGCGGATGGTGATGCCCTCCGCCTTGCCGGTGGCGCGGGTGTAGACGAGAAACTCCGCGATGCGGTCGACCGGCACGACGACGTCCATCTCGTCGAGCAGCTTCGTGTCCGCCTCGATGACGGTCAGGAATGCGCTGCGCGCGGCCCAGACGTCCTTTTTCAGGCCGTCGGTCCAGACGACGAGCGTGTCGTACGCACCGCGCTGCTCGGCAGGCGCGCCGAGGCGGTCCATCTTCGCGGTCAGTTCGGCCTCGCTGTCACCGACGAGGGTGACGAGGATGTATGCACCGGCCTCTTTGCCGTCCACGACCGTGGGGAAGATGGTGTTGCCGGTGAACGCCGCCGAGGAATCGACGATGTCGCGCTCCATGAACTCGATCGACTGCGGGTCGAGGTTGGCCAGCTTGATCTGCGGTACGGAGGCGATGGCGGTCTCCACATCGGCAAACGGGAGAATGAGGCTCACGTTCATTTCCGGCTTGGGGATGAGCTTGAGCGTCAGCTCCGTGATGACGCCGAGCGTGCCCTCCGAGCCGATCATCAGATGCAGCAGGCTGTAGCCGGAGCTGGTCTTGCACACGGTCTTGCCGAGCTCCATGACTCTGCCGTCGGGCAGCACCACGGTCATGGCCAGCACATAGTCGCGCGTCACGCCGTACTTCACGGCGCGCATGCCGCCCGCGTTCGTGGACACGTTGCCGCCCACGGTCGCGGTCTTCTCGCCCGGATCGGGCGGGTACATCAGGCCGCGCGTGAGCGCGTCGGCCGCAAGATCGCACAGCAGCACGCCGGGCTGGATGTGCACGACGAGGTTGTTCATATCGTAGGAGAGGATCTTGTTCATGCGCGTCGTGCACAGCACCACACCGCCGCACAGCGGCACGCACCCGCCGACGAGGCCCGTGCCCGCACCGCGCGGCGTGACGGGGATGTCATTTTCGTAGCACACACGCAAAATCGCGGACACTTCCTCAGTGCTCTCGGCCTCACAGACCACCTCGGGATAATACTTGCCGTAGATGGGCATTTCGTCGTGGCTGAAGTCGTCTTTCACCGCATCGCCTGCGAAAAAGCGCTTCGCGCCCACGATGGCCTGAAGCTGCGCGGCAATTTCAGGTGTGACTTTCTTGTATTTCGTCATTTCTGACCTCCTAACTTGTTCTGAACTTATAAAGTAACACAATACAGGGGGTAGTTGTCAAGTATCCCCTGTGTGAAAAAATCATATTTTTACGCAAAAAAAGCTTCCGGCCCGAGATACGGGCCGGAAGCCCGGAATTATTGTTCTGCCTTCCCGAGTTTGGGAAGCGCAAGATGAAGCAAACGATTCGGAAATGTCTGCATTGGATCGCGAGCGACGCCAGACAAACCATAGCGGATGTGAAGTATGCTTTCCGGCGGCGCAGTCAACGCGTGCTGTTGGCAGTGCAGATGGCGGCGTGGGTCGTAATCTTGGCTGAGTTTATAATCATGAGCATTTGCCTTGATTATTCATGGTTTGGTGAGATCGTTGTTATCTGGTATTTTATATTGCTGATTACTGATTCTAAGCACTTGCTTAGTGTTATGCAGTGTGTTTTATCATGGATAGCAGCGGCGGCCTTTACAGTAGCCATTTTTGCGCATGAAATGGCGCTGTGGTGAAATTCACAATCAATACTTGAGATTCGCCGGCAGCAAAGAAATGCTGCCGGCTTTTTTCGCGGCAGTGTCAGGCACATAAAAGACACAGACTGGACACAGGTTCTTTTCAAAATCTTCAACATTCGCACCGGTACGGCGGATATACTAAGTGGGTGAATGAATGAGGGAGGTCTTGCACCATGTGTACCGCAGCGACTTACTGCAACGGCGATTTTTATTTTGGCCGCAACCTTGACTACGAATTTTCCTACGGCGAGCACGTGACGATCATGCCGCGCAACTATCCCATCCGCCTGCACAGCGGCGCGCTCGACCGGCATCATGCCATGATCGGCATGGCGCATATTCAGGATGACTACCCGCTTTATTATGACGCGGTCAACGAAAAGGGACTGTGCATCGCGGGGCTGAACTTCGTCGGCAACGCGGTGTATCCGCCGGTGACGCGGGGCGTGGCCTCGGTGCCGCAGTACGCGCTCATCCCATGGCTGCTCGGCACGTGCGCCAACATTTCCGAGGCGCGCAGTGCGCTCGCGCGCGTGGTCATCGACGGCACGCCCTTTGCTCCCGAGCTGCCGTGTGCGCAGCTGCACTGGCTCGTTGCCGACCGCAGCGGCTGCATCGCGGTCGAGGCCACGGCGGATGGTCTGCACGTTTATGATGATCCGGTCGGCGTGCTGACGAACAACCCGCCGTTTCCGCAGCAGATGGCTGCGCTGCGCAATTACACCCGCCTGAGCGCCAGCCAGCCGCCGGCAGATTTCTGCGGCGTGCCGGTCACGCTCGACAGCCGCGGCATGGGTGCGCTCGGTCTGCCGGGCGACCTGTCATCGCCCTCGCGCTTTGTGCGCGCGGCGTTCGTGCGCGCCAACGCCCGTTCGGAGCGGACCGAGGACGCCAACGTCAGCCAGTTTTTCCACATCCTCACGAGCGTGGAGCAGCAGCGCGGCTGCTGTGAGCTGGACGACGGTCAGTTTGAGATCACGCTCTATTCCAGCTGCTGCAACGCGGATCAGGGCATCTATTACTACACGACCTATGATAACCGCCAGATCACCGGCGTGAAGCTCCACGCAGCCGACCTCGACAGCGCGCGGCTCACGGCGTATCCGCTCGCGGACACGCAGCAAATCCGCTGGGAAAACTGAATCCAAACGCATGGAAAGACCGGGGCATCCGCTGGGATGCCCCGGTTTTCACAAGAGCAGATGCCGCGCATTTGCGCGGCATTGGGTCAGGCTTTGACCTTTTTCTTTCTCGGCTTTGGCAGCGGGGTGCACGCCGCAAGCACGGGGATGAGCACGTCGAGCAGCGCAGTGTTGTCGATGTCGAGCATGTAGTGCGGCCGCGCGCCGTCATAAGGCGTGCCCGTCCCGGCGTCAGGGAGCAGTGCCGCCGTTTCCGGCAGACACTTGACAAAAACCGTATTGTCGCACACGAGCAGGATCGGCTTGTCGTCAAGATAGACCATTGCGTCGCCGAACATTTTCCGGTACCGCACGGCGCCGAAGCGCGCGATCTGTTCGCAGACGAAGGTGAGATATTCTTCCGATGTGGCCATATGTGTACCTCCCTGATGTTTGCGCAATTATAAAGGATTTGCGCCCCGCCTGTCAACGCAGTCTGCCGGTCGGCAGAAAAAATTCTGCGATCCGGACACTGCATCTTGACAGCGCGGCTCAGTCCCGGTATAATTTTCACATCGCACGGTGTCCCGGCCGTGCAGGTGCTGCGCAGCGGCGCGTTTTTTTGAACCTTGAGTTAGACGAGCCTAACCTAATTGCATGTTTTTGGGATGCGGCGTCAGATCAAGCTGACGATATGTCCTTTTTCTTTGTCATAGGATTAGATACATCTAACCGACGTGGAAAATCCGTGCCATCCGCGCGGCAAGACGACCGGGAATCTTCACATGAAAGGAAAGGTGTTTGAACGAACATGAAGCAAACTGCAACTCGATCCATGCCGAAGCTGCTGAGCCTGCTGCTCTGCTTTGCCATGGTATTCTCTCTGCTGGCGCTGCCCGCACAGGCGGCAAAGGCGGATGCCTCGAGCGTCGACGGCACGTACACCGGTACGGGCACGGGGCGCAACGGGGATATTACGCTGTCCGTGACGATTGCGGACGGTAAGATCACACAGATCGAAAACGTTTCCAACAAAGAGACGCCGAAATACTGGGCGGAGGCGGTCAAGCTGTTTGACAGCATCCTCGCCGCCAACGGCACGGACGGCGTGGACGCCGTCTCCGGCGCGACTCTGAGCAGTGACGGCATTCTTGCGGCTGTGGACGATGCGCTGGCGAAGGCGTCCACGCAGCTCTCCGGCAGCGGCACGGAGGCGGATCCCTATGTGATCTCCAGCGCCGCGCAGCTGCAGGCGTTTGCGGCGCTGGTCGATGCGGGCAATACCTACGCCGGTCAGTATGTGGCGCTCGGCGCGGACATTGACCTCTCCGGCGTCGACAACTGGAATCCCATCGGCGCAGAGGCCAAGAGCGACACCTGCCTCGACAAGCTCTTTGCCGGCACGTTCGACGGCCGCGGTCACACCGTCTCCGGACTGAAGATCCGGGTGGCGGACGCTGCGAGCGAGACCAATGTCGGCCTGTTTTCCACGCTCGGCAATACGGCTGTTGTGAAAAATCTGAACCTGACGGACGCGGACATCAGCCTGACCGGCACCGCAGACTCCGTCCAGTGCCGCGCCGGTATTCTGGCCGGTGACACGGTCAACGCCGCAGCCAAAGACGGCGGCAGCCGCAGCCATGACTCCATCGGTGTGCGCATCGACAGCTGCTCGGCGACCGGCTCGGTGAACGTAACCGGTCAGAACGGCATGGTCTGGGCGGCCGGCCTTGTCGGCCGCAGCCAGATCGGCGTCTGCATCACCAACTGCTGGACGGACGCCGCGCTGCGCGCCGAGTCGCTCGGCGGGACGAAGTCGGCCTATGCCGGCGGCATCACGGGCCACACCGGCAACTATGCCGTGCTCGCCAACTGCGCGGCCTTCGGCACGGCCTATGCCAGCTCTCCGATGAGCACAAACTTCGGCGGTCAGGCCGGCGGCATCGTCGGCATGTCGGCGGCCAAGCAGTACAACACCTATGCCGTCGGCGATGTGACGGTCGGCAACGGCGGCACGAAGCACACGTGGGTCGGTGCGCTCGCCGGTGAGATCACGTCGAGCGGCATGTCCAAGGACAGCAGCGGCAGCTACACGGTCTATCCCGAGCAGGGTGCGTTCCGTCTCACTAACTACTTTGCCGGCGATGCCGTGCTGAAGGTCGAGACCTATGACGGCGATACGCTCAAAGATACCAGTATCGTCGAGCCCACGGTCGACCGCGGCTTCTCGTCGACGCTCAAGAGCGTGGATATGGCCATGACCTCCGTCGCCATGACAAAGGCGGACATGGCCGCGGCTGCGTTTGCCGACACGCTCAGCGGCAATATTCCGGAGATCAACGCAGTCCTCGCAGCCTACGGCATCACCGGCGTGGCGCTGCGCGAGTGGCAGCTCGACGGCGGCCGCGTCCTGCCGACCGGCGACGTCTGGGTCAGCGGCGAGATCGACACGGGCATCTTCGCATCCGGCGACGGCACGCAGGCCAGCCCCTATCTCATCCGCACGGCGGATCAGCTGCGCGCGTTCGCCGGCTCGCTCAACAACAAGATCAACTACGCGGACAAGTATGTCGCACTCGATGCGGATATCGACGTTTCCGATGCGGCGTGGACGCCCATCGGCGGCAGCGACTGGGCCTTTGCCGGTACATTCGACGGCCGGGGCCACACGGTCTCCGGCCTGACGGTCGGCTCGGCATCGGCGCCGCTCGCACTGGATGGCGATAATCTCTTCATCGGCCTGTTCGGCGTGCTGGAGAAAACGGCCGTCGTGCGCGATGTCGCGCTCAGGAACGTTGCGTTTTACACCAGTTATGAGGCCACGGCCTATGTCGGCGGCATTGCGGGCTACCTCAACGGCAGCGGCGAGTCGAATGTCTTTACCGGCGCCGTTGTGGACGGCTGCTCGGTCTCCGGCGTCATCTCCCACACGTCCGCGAAGGGCAACCAGTTTGTCGGCGGCATTGTGGGCATGCAGTATAAGGGCGCGGTCATCAACAGCGCTTCCTTTGCGGATCTGTCCTGCACGGTCCTAAGCGGTGACCTCGCCGAGGTTGGCGGGCTCGTCGGCCTGAACAACCGCGGCCTCGTGGCCAACAGCTACGCCGTCTGCAGCGTCTACGGCAGCGGCAGCCGCGAAAACGGCAACGAGGGCATGGCCGTCGTCAGCGCGCTCGTGGCGTGCAATGCCGGAACGGTCGTCAATTGTTACGGCTCGGGCGACACCACGACCAAGGAGTATTCCACCTATGTCGGCATGGCCTCCGGCTGGGTCACCGGCATCGGCAAGACCTATCTCTGCTGGTACGACCTCGACAGCACCATGCTCATCGGTAAGGACACCAGCACCCCGCAGCTCGTCAGGCCTGTCGAGTCCATCGGCACAAAGGTCTCCTCCGGCGTCAACGACGAGGGCGACCAGTATACCGGCGGCCTTGTCGACCGCATGACCGGCTATGACGCGGCGGGCTACGCAGCCATCGCCGCGGCGCTCAACGCCAACTTTGCCGCCTTCCCGGCGGATATCACGGTCTACGGCCTGACGGCGGACGCTCTCAGGACCTGGACCTACGACGCGGCCCGGAAGCTTGTCGTTCCCGGTGCGGATGCGGCTTCCGTGACCTATGTGCAGCCCGCGTGTGAAAAAGTGACGAAGCCGGAGCTCAAGCTCCTCGACGGCGTCTGGTACGGCCGCGACGCCGACAAGACCACGGTCGTGAAGATCACGGTCGCGGACGGCGAGATCACCGAGACGGCTGTCGTCTCCGGTGAGAGCAGCGGCGCTGCCTACGATGCGGCGCTTGCAAAGGCCGAGTATAAGGCGACCTACGGCGACATCTCGACCTACGATGCGGCCGACCCGGCAAAGTTCGCCGGCGGCACCGGCACGCAGGCCGACCCTTACCGCATCGCGACCGAGGCACAGCTGCGTTATCTGGCTGAGTCCATCAATGCGGACGTCGACTGGTGCGGCGCTTACTTCCTCCAGACGGAGGACATCGCCCTCAACGGCGAGTGGCTGCCCATCGGCTGGGCGCTCAACGGTGAGGTCAACGGCAAAAAGACGGCCATCGCCGCCTACCCGTTCCGCGGCAATTATGACGGCGGCGATCATACGATCTCCGGCCTGCGCATCGGCAGCGAGGACGCGCCCGCCGACCAGATGGCCTCCGGTCTCTTCGGCCTGACGGCGGGTGAACTGTCCACGAACGACCTGCCGACGGATCAGCGCATGGTCACGCTCAAGAACATCCATCTTGAGGATATTGGTATCTACGTTTCCACCCGCTACGAGACCTTCACCGGCGGTCTGGTCGGCAGTGCGCAGAACGGCATCTATATCGACAACTGCTCCGTCACCGGCGTCATGAACGTGACCACATCCGAGAGCTTCGCCCGCGCGGGCGGTCTGGCCGCCAGTGTGCTGCGCGGCGCCGCGACCAACAGCTGGACGGATGTCGACATCACCGCCGCTACGGACACCAACCACGTCTATGCCGGCGGCCTGTACGGCATGGACAATCGCGCCACGACGGTCAACTGCTACGCGCTCGGCAGCGTGACCGGCAACTCCACGAACAACAACAAGGTACATATCGGCGGGCTCGTCGGTCAGGCGGGCGGCGTGCACATCAACTGCTATGCAGCGGGCAATGTCGTCTCGCACAAGACCACGACGGACGTCGGCGCGCTCAACGGCCGCTCCGCAGGCATCGCCGTGGACTACAACTGCTACTTCAACAGCGAGGCGCTGCAGCAGCAGGGCGATACCGTCAACGTGCCCGCCGTGGCTGTCGGCGTCAACGCCAACGACAGCGCCATGCTCAAAAACGTCTCCGGCAAGACGAAGGCCGAGCTCGGCAGCGAAGCGTTCGCGCAGCTGCTCAATGACAACGCCGCCCGGATGGCGGACACCGTCACGGAGGTCGATGCCTACCTTGAGACGCTGCAGGAGCGCGGCTTCGTGCACAAGGACTATTACACCGGCAATGACCTGCTGACCTGGCGCGCGCAGGACGGTGTGGTCGGCTTCTTTGCAGAGTCTGCGCCCGAGCTGCCGTTTGACGATGTTTCTGCGGGCAGCTGGTACTCTGACGACGTGGCCTTCGTCTTTGGCAAGGGCCTGATGGTCGGCACGGGTGGCAATCACTTCGCACCGGCGCTCGCCGCGACGCGCGGCATGGCCGTGAGGACGCTCTACAGCATGGAAAACGAACCTGACGTTACCGGCGCGTGCCCGTTCGCGGACGTGGCGTCCGGCAGCTACTGTGAGGACGCGGTCACGTGGGCGGCTGCCAACGGCATCGTCAGCGGCTACAGCGCCGCGGCGTTCGGCCCCAATGACGGGATCACCCGCGAGCAGATGGCGACCATGCTCTATGAGTACGCAAAGTATAAGGGCTATGACGTCACAAAGGCGGCGGATCTGTCCGGCTTTGCGGATCAGGGCGGCATCAGCGCGTATGCGGTCGGACCGATGCAGTGGGCAGTCGCGCAGGAGCTGATCTTCGGCGTCGGCGGCAATGCCCTCGCGCCGAAGGCCGCAGCCACACGCGCCCAGCTTGCTGCGGTGCTGCACCGCTTCTGCGAAGCGTTCGCCTGAGCGGACAGCGCGTGCACTGCAGTCAGGCCGCAACCCCCTTTTCAAAAAAGGAAAACTTTTTTGACAGTCTCAGCCCGCCGGAAGGCGGGCTGTTTTTTGCCCATTTGCAGGGGATATGTGCGGAAACGCATCTTCCTGGCCGGATTTTTAAATATTTAAATTGACGCGAAGGCGCGCAATGGTTATAATATCAAATATTTTTGTGATATTTCAGCGGACAGGATCCGCTTGTCCCGAAAGGATGTTTTCCATGGCAACCGTTTCTGCGCCGGTCAAGCGTGCGCGGCGGCTGCGCCTGGCCCCGCTGTGGCTAAGCCTGCTGCCGGCTTTTCTGGCGTATTTTTTTCTGGATTTTTCCCTGCGCCTGTTCTATGGCGCGATGAGCAACGTGTCGCTCTGGGCGTGGCAGCCGCTGGTGTTCACCCTGCTGTGGTCGGGCACGATGACGGCGATCGCTGCGCTGCTGCCGCGGACGGGGCGGCGCATCTTCCTGCTGGTCACGTTCGTGCCGTTTGCGCTGCTGACGATCACGCACTGCGTGCTCTATCAGCTGACGGGCACGTGCTTTTCCTTTGCCGATCTCGCTTATGCTGGCGACGGCGCGCGGTTTGTCAGCGCGGCGTATTTTCACCTCAAGGTGGGGCAGTGGCTGAGCATCGCCGTGTGTCTCGCGCTGATGCTCTGCGCCGTGATCTTCACGCCGCAGACGCACATTGGCCGCCGCGGAGGGATCGCGGCCGCTGTGCTGGCCGCTGCATGCGCAGCGGGCATTTTTGTCGTGCACACCACGCAGATGCCCCGGGGGGGCATCATGGAGCACAATGAGTATCTTGCGTGGAATGATGCCGAGAGCCACGACACGCTTGCAGATGCCTATGCGGAGTTTATAAATGCCAATCGCTGCCTGATGTTCTCCGGTCTGTACCAGTACACGGTGCGCGGCGCGGTCGTGACGATCTGGCCGCAGACGACGGCGGACACCGAGCGGATCGCGGAGCTGGACGCATATTATGCCGCCCACCCGAAGCAGGCGGCCGACACGCCGATGACCGGTGCGTTTGCGGGCAAGAACCTGATCCTGATCATGATGGAATCCGTCGACGACTGGCTCGTGACGCCGGAGTATATGCCGAATCTCTACCGGCTGGAGCAGGAGGGCGTGTATTTCCGGAATTACTACGCGCCGATCTTCCTCGCGGCGGCAACGTTCAACTCGGAGTTTACGGCGAATACCGGCATGATCGCGCCGGAGTATCAGGTGCGCAATTCGTACTACAGTGAGCATGCGCTGCCGTATTCGCTGCCGAACCGCTTCCGCGATGCGGGCTATTGCGCACGATCCTTCCATGCGGCCAATCCGAACATCTATAACCGCGGACAGATCCATCTGAACTTCGGCTACGAGTCATACAACGACGCCTCGGTACTCGATATGGACAGCTATATGCTGGATGCGCAGATGCTCAACGGATATGACCGGATCGTCTCGGATGAGCCGTTTTTCAGCTTCATCATCACGTATTCCGGCCACGGGCCGTACACCGAGGAGCAGGACACCATCTCTGCGCCGCACCTCGCGCGCGCCCGCGCGGTGATCGACTACAGCACCGTGCCGTACACGACCGAGGCGCAGAAGGAGGAGTACACCCGCGCCGTGGCGCAGGCCATGGAGACGGACGCCTTTATCGGCGGTCTGCGTGAGCGGCTGGAGGCCGACGGTCACGCCGAGGACACGGTGCTCATGCTGTTCACAGACCACTACTGCAAGTATTTTTCCGATGCCGAGTTCATCAGCGCCATCAAGGGCGAGACCGATCGCAACATGCTCTCGAACGTGCCGTTTGTGATCTGGACGGAGGGCATTGCGCCGCAGGTCTATGACAAATATGTCAGCACGATGGACATCGCACCGACAGTCGTGGATCTGTTTTCGCTGGACGCCGACCTGCGCTATTATATCGGCAATGACATGTTCGGCCCGGACGGCGGCGTGGTCTACTTCCGCAACTACGCGTGGTATGACGGCAAGACCTATGACACCGGCAATGATGCCTCAAGCAATCCGGCCGTGCTGGCCATGCGCGAGCAGGTGCGCGAGCAGCTCGATGTCTCGCAGGATACGTTCCGCTATGACTACTTTGCCTGTCTGCAGCGGCGCGGGATCCTCAATCCGGATGAATAGAAACGCAGCAAAAAGCGCCCCGAATGCATTGCATTCGGGGCGCTTTTCCGATTTTCGGGGTCATCCGTTCATGCCGGGGATCAGGTCAAGGATCGTCTTGGATTCCTTGACGGTGACGGTGCACGCGGCGGAGTGCGTTGTGCCGTCGGCCGCGGTGATCTGCAGGATCACAGACGTGGAGCCGACTGCGGCGGCCGTTGCGGTGACGGAGTAGATATCGTCCGTGCCGTTGCCGGTGCGCACCGGCTGGCCGAGCGAGACGACGCTTCCGTCAGCCGCGTAGACCTTCACGGTGTCCTGCAGGCTGTCGAGGTTCTGTCCGCGGACGTGGAAGGTGATTGTGCCGGTTTTTGTGCCGTTGAGGTCGAGCGTGGCAGAGTCGGTCTCGGCCTTGACGCTGTCCACGCGCGAGGGCGCTTTGACGGTGATCTGGCACGTGGCGGTGCAGCTGCCGGCGGAGGCTGTGATCGTCACGGAGCCGGCGCTCGTCGCGATGACGATGCCCTTTTTCACGGTGGCGATGTTCGGGTCGCTGCTGGCCCAGGAGACAAGCTCATCCGGGGCGTTTGCGGGCTGCATGGTCGCCTTGAGTGTGAGCGAATCACCGATCTGCATCTCGGCCTTGTCCTGATCGAGCTTGAGGCTCTTGACCTCGATGGCGTCGTTCGTGACGGTGACGGTGCAGTCGGCCGAGCGTTTGCCGGCTTTGACGGTGATCTTGGCCTTGCCCTCGGTCACGCCGGTGACGACGCCGTCCTTCACGGTGGCGACGGCGGCGTTGCTGCTCGACCAGGTGAGCGTCTCATCCTTGAGCTCCTGACCGTTTGCGTCGAGCACGGTCGCCGTAAGTGTGAGCGTGTCCTGCGGGGCGATCTCGGCCGTCTCATGATCGAGCGTGACCGAATCGACGCCGGACTTGCCGCCCTGCAGCGCCATGATCAGAATCAGCGCAATGAGCGCCACGACGACGAGCGAGCCGAGGATGATGGCGACGGTCTTTTTCGAGCTGCGCTTCGGCTGCGCGTCCTCCGTCTCGACCGGCACGGCCTTGCGCTGTGCCTTCGGCTTTGAACCGGGGAACGTGC
>ERZ773169.1840-NODE-1840-length-17219-cov-4.805465_pt1 | contig 17219 bp, 10 predicted proteins | sample MGYA00580536_ERZ773169 | MGnify/ENA primary metagenome ERZ773169 (study PRJEB29015, sample SAMEA2737814) | human gut metagenome | biome: human gut; feature: human-associated habitat; material: faeces | place: China | collected 2012 ...
GTCGGTAGAGCACTTGACTTTTAATCAAGTTGTCCGGGGTTCGAATCCCCGATGCCTCACTTTTTAAGTGGATCAGATAAATTCCCATTTATTGGTCAAGGCAGTAGGTGGGAATTTTGTTTTATATCTGTGCGAGTATAGTATAAAGGAAGACGGTTACGTTGTGATTCAGCGTAACCGTCTTTTTTATATCATAGAAAATTACGTACTGACGAACGAATCAGCAGAGCCATCGAGTAGGATTTCAATGGTAGGAGTATGTCAATGTGATAAAAAAAATATTATGGACATTTTCGACAAAATTAGAGCATAGCTGTACAGTATTAAGACTTTATCATAAGAATGAGCAGGAAATCTGTTATGATCAGGATTACTAGGAAGACAATAGAGATGGTCATAGAATAGATATTCTGGATCTGGTTTGGATTCTGCGGATCACATTTGATCTGAACATGCTTTCCGGGGGCTTTGCCGAGGCGTAAAAACTCGATTCGGTCAGCTGTGTAGTTTTGTTCCTTGTAGGTGTAAGAGTACTTCACATAGTTATGATAATTGGAACTATGAGGCTTGTTAGGATTATTTGAGCGGCTGACAGATGATATAACAGCATCTACAGGTACGTAATCATGATATTTTATGGCGGAACAGATAGTTATTGCCATAAAAAAAACAGTTCCAATTACGTAGCAGCCCAGAATAACCGGTAAAATTTGTCGGGCTTTTGGATTTACGGTGACACTCATGATTTTTCTCCTTTCTTGGTTGATAGTCTGATAATTTACGGGGGATTAATTATAAATGATTTCGAATGATCTCGAAAATTTATAATTGATGAACATTATAGCATAGTACAGCAGAAGGGAAAAGTGCTTATGAAGAGAAAAAGTGCGTCAAAAAAATTGCTGCCGCTGATGCTGATCCTGATGTTGATCTTAGGAATCAGTATGCCAGCAAATGCAGTTGAAGTCAAAGATACTTCCCAAAATATATACAATGTTGTCCAGAACAGTGACGGAACTTATACGATCACAGTAAAATACGGAAATGCTTATAAAAATCTGGAAACCGGAAAGGTTGCACTGTTTTCTGCAAAGGAAATGGGAACAGATACAGATATTGCATTAAAAGTCCAGAATATCACAAAGGTGAAGCTGTCCGGTTCTGTTGCTGTTACGATTCCGGATGTAAGCTGTAAGCTGGATGCCGGATTTAGCTGGGGAAAGATAGAGGTAAGGCATTTTATTGCGTCAGTTACAGGAAAAGCTGATTTCGAAGGCGGACTTTATATAAGTGGCGTGAATTCAGAGCAGCAGATCAAACATGCAAGTGGAACTATGGAAACAGTCAGCGATGTACTTGAACTGGGACGAGTTCCTATAAAGCTTGGTACAACTGGTCTTTCTGCAGATCTGGTGGTTTCTCTGTTTTATGATGTGTCCGGGCAGTTTGTTGTGAAATATTCCGTTGAAGCAACTGGCGGATATGAATTCAAAGATGGAAATGGAAGATTTATCCATGATTTCAGTCAGACTTTGACACCGGTCACAATAGAAGGATCTGCGAAATGCGGTCTTCAGTTTGGATTAAATCTGACTGCATTGGAGACATGGGATCTGGCGGGAATTGATATTAAGGTAGGACCTGCGGCAAAGGCAAGCGTATCCTATACAGTTCGTGATGCCGGAAATGTGCTTTGTTCTGATGTAAGAACCTATATTTACGCAGCGGGTGAGTTGAATCCGGATACGGTGGTCGGAAAGTTCCTGAAAACGGTATGGCATTATACGTTGTCCAAGGATTTTCTGTCTGATGATGACGATAATCCACTAAAATTGAAGGTTCATTTTGAAAATGGAACACTGGTAGATAAATGTACAGTCGGAGCCGGAAGCATTGAGGGAAGCGTTTTGGATTCAAACAGTAAAGCTCCTGTAAAAAATGCCAGCGTGGAAGCATATTCCGGAACAGTCAAGGTTGAAAAAACTTTCACGAAAGAAGATGGAACTTATTCATTTAATGATCTTGATGAAGGAACCTACAAAATTGTTGTCACAGCAACCGGTTACCAGAAATATGAGAGCAGTTCCATGGAAGTATCAGCGAACCAGATCACATACGCAGAATCTTTCCTGATGGTATCCAGAGCAGAAGCCGGAGATGGTGAGCTGAGTGGAAGATTTATTCATTCCATGACCGGCGGAAATATAGAAAATGTAACTTATGAATTACGTAAGGGCTGGGATAATGTGATCGGAGAGACTGTGAAAGAAGGCGTATCAGCAGATGGAACCTATACGTTGACCGTGCCAGCCGGAAACTATACGCTGAATGCAAGCAATGAAGATTTTGTTTCTGCCCATATCAATGTTGTAGTTCAGGCAAATGCATGCAGTGAACGTGATGTAACAATGTCACCGACCAATATCAGTGCAGGAGATGAGGGACTTCTTCAGATCGTGCTTACATGGGGAGAAACTCCGCGAGATCTGGATTCTCATCTGCTGGGACCTGCTGATGAAAACGGAGATGACTACTTCCATGTATACTACAGGGATAAAAATGCATATTCAGAGGATGGAGATGTAATAGCAAATCTGGATCTGGATGATACAAGCAGCTATGGACCGGAAACAACAACCATATACAAAGGCTTCACCGGAAGAAAATATAGCTTTTATGTATACGATTATACAAACGGTGAAGATGATGCGAGTACAGAATTATCTGCTTCGTCAGCCAAAGTAACCGTTTACCGGGGTGGAAAACAGATCTACCAGGCAAATGTACCGGTTAACAGGGAAGGATACCTGTGGCATGTATTTGACTATGATGTACAGTCAAACAAGCTTATGCCAGTCAATACCTTTGTATATGATTATGAAGTGCCGGAAGCAAATGCAATGGAAGATAATTCAGGCATTATTTCAGAAACAGAAGCCCTTGAGATCATCCGAAACAGTGAAAAGAAAGCTGAAGAAGAGAGCAGCGAGGAACTCAAGATGAGTTCTGAAGAAGGAAAGACGGACGATAATACTGAGGAAGAGATATTTGATGATTCCAGTGAAGAGCCGGAGATATCAGAAAGTGGTGATACTGCTGAAGTAATTGAGTTTCCGAAGGACTCTGAAACGGAAGAAGAAAATGACGGAACAGAAGAGGATAGTGAGCGTGCGGAGGAGCTGCCGGTGGAAGATATTTATGAGGGATCAGAGGAGTTAGGTCTGGCAGGATAAAAATGTACTGTGATCGAACAGATCTCGCTGTTTGTGGCAGTACGCATATTCGGGCCCCATATGCCGGCACCGGAGGTAACGATGTTGTGCATAGTCCCCTTTTTCAGGTAACCGCAGGAATTTTCCCAGATCAGGCCGGTGATGATGTTCAGAGGGAACAGCTGGCCGTCATGAGTATGGCCGCAGAGATCAAGGTCTGCGCCTGCGGCTGCCACTTCATCCAGCTGACCGGGCTGATGATCCATAAAAATAATCGGGAGTGTTTTGTCAAGGTAGGCTGTAAGCTGGTCAGGATCCTTACGGGTGTCGGACATTTTTCGGCAGCGTGAAGGATCCTTACGGCCTGTCAGATAAAACCGTTTATCTATGAGGACGGTTTCGTCATCGAGAAGCCGGATGTTGGCAGATTCCAGAAAATTCCGCATTCTGGGATCATCATAATCTTTTTTTGCATTGCGGAAGGTAAAACCGGCCAGAATCGGTTCGCTGAGATCATGGTTGCCCCAACAGGCATAAACGCCGTATCTGGATTTCAGCGAACGGAGAATGGCCGCTGTTTTTTTCGGGTTTTTGATCCCTTCATATTCGTTATCAAAAATATCGCCGGCAATACAGATCAGATCCGGATCTTCGGCGTTGATCTTTTTTACAAGAAGTCCGGCATGTTTTTCTCCGATACTGTAACCGAAATGAATGTCTGCGATCAGGACGATCTTCAGGGAGTCCATTCCCTTCACCTGCTTGTCTATTTTCACATCATAAGTTTTTGTCTTAATATTCCACTGATTAAAAATCCCATAGAGACTGACACCAATGATCAGAAGGGTGCAGACAGCGCCTGTGACTACGAAGGCTTTCCTGGAATACATCCAGGCCGGATGAAGCGTATGCTTCAGGATCAGTCTGCAGAGATCTGTAGTTACGATTACGATCAGGATGTAAAGAAATGTTCCCTGAAAATAATTTGCCGTATTTTTCAGGAAGCGGTGGAGCGCAGGTGGCTTCCGGATGAGAAAACAGGTCAGAAGAGAAGTGGACAGAAAAATATAAACACCTGCAAAGCATGCCCGGAACGCAAAGGTCTGGAAAAAATGAGTGCAGGCACCCATCCACAAAATCATCCAGCGGACGATATAAATATTAATGAGAATATATAATGGTGCGAGAAAGATGGCAAGCATGGTGTGTGATACCTCCATTCGTGGCAAGCAATAAGCGGTGAGCAGGACTGATCGCTGCAGATACTTTTTGGATTGATACATAGCATTTCCATAAATTACTGCAGCATGTTCGGAATAACTTTTTTGGATGCATTGATTCATAGAACTGCTATAGTATACAGCAAATAATAATTTTTGGCAAAAGAACATATATTAGGAAAAAGAACGCTTATGGTGTTTTTATGAAAAAATATGCGCTTCTTCGATATTGTCTGGTGTTTTTAGCAATTGTTCTTCCTTATTTTTCGGCGGCAACCATTAATGGACCGGAGAGGGTCCTGGCAGAGAGGGTGCCGGATATGGAAGAATATCTCCCGGTCATTGTTTTTTCGCAGATTTCCCCGGATATGAAAAAAGAAACCATAAAAGCGCAGACTGTGATCGCACGGTCGAATATTCAAAGGTGGCTGGGCGAGGGGAAAAATCTCGCAGAGATCCTGAGGGAAAACGGAAGTACAGAGGAAGTCTGGAGATATTTTTTTGCAGAAAAAAGGCAGATCTATGAACAGGCAGCAAAAGAGACGGATGGACAGGTACTTACATATGAAGGAAAAGTGAGGCTGACTCCCTGGCATAAGAGAAGTGCAGGGAAAACCCGCAGCGGGGAAGAAGTTTTTCATGATGAGGCGTATACATATCTGAAATCGGCAGATAGCAGTGAGGACAAAAAATCTCCGGATCATATAAAAATCGTGGAAATTCCTGCGGGGCAGCTTTCCGGGGAGCTGAAGATCAAAAAACGGGACAGTGCCGGTTATGTGACAGAGCTTACGATTGGGGAAACACTTCTGGAGGGAGAAAGCTTTGCAGCGGGAATGGGACTGGAATCCGCGAATTTCAGTTTGAAGAAAAAGGATGATATTTATTATCTGCGAGTGCGTGGCAGCGGTCATGGTGTGGGATTTTCCCAGTTTGGTGGAAATGAGATGGCAAAAAACGGAAGCAGTGCGGAGGAGATCCTGAAAAAATATTTTCCGGAGATGGAGCTGAAAGCTGAGGATTAAAGAAAGTCAGGCATCCGAAGCAACGTCTGATAAAAAAATATTCAAAAAATGAATAGACAGCCATATTCTGGACACTCTATAGATATAGAAATGGTGACCGAAACGGCAGCTTTACTGTTTTTTCTGTTACTGAAAATGAACATATCAGACAGAGGTGGAAAGAATATGAAAAGTAAAATCGTGAGAGGTATTATCAACGGAGGTGTTCTGGCAGCAGTGGCGGCACTTGGGATTACTGTTTATCAGCTTGGAACAAAGCCCATCGCAGAAAATCCCCAGGAGGAAAATTCTGTACAGGTAGAAGAGACCGGGCTGGAAGAGGAGCTTTCGGACGGGGAAAACGCAGAGGATGCGGCAGCTGCCGGAGATGGCTGGCAGGATGTAGCACAGGATGAGATCTCTGATGGAGAAACCGGAGATGAAGCAGGTCTGTCAGGAGCTTCAGAAGCCGGAGCAGATGGAGTGACAGGAAGCATCCGTGAGACTGCAGGAAGTGGTACAGCCGAAAATGCAGCGGCAGATGCAGATAATGGAAGTGATACGGATGATAGGAGCGTGTCTGCGGCGGCAGGTGCAGACAGAAGCCGCACAGATGGCACTGGAAATACAGCAGATAATGCCGGAAATACATCGGCAGAGGGAGCAGTGAATAACGGAGCTGGAGCTTCCACAGATACCGCAGAGACCTCAGCTGTCGGAATTGCGGCACAAGCTTTGGATTTTACGGAGGATTCCATTATGGAATGGCCGGTCAGAGGAACGGTTCTTGTGGATTACAATATGGATGAAACCGTATATTATCCGACTTTGGATCAGTATCGTGTGAGCTCTGCCATTGCTTTGCAGGCAGTGGAGGATGCGCCGGTGTATGCGGCGGCAGATGGTCAGGTGCTTTCTGTAGTACAGGATGCCTGTACGGGAACGACTGTGACTATGGAGCTGGGAAATGGTTATCAGGCAGTATATGGGCAGCTGAAGGATCTTACTGTGGCAGAAGGTGACACAGTAAAGGAGGGCGAAGTGATCGGAAATATCAGCGCACCTACCAAATATTATTCTGTAGAAGGCCCGAATCTTTATTTTGCAATGAAAAAGGATGGCGTGCCGGTAGATCCGTTTGAATATCTGGAATGACAGGGAAAACCGAAAAACAGATATGCCGGGGAGATTTTTGGAAACAGAGTATGGAGGATACGGGATGGGAGATATATGCGTCCCGTATCCTCTGCGTTGTGAAGCGTATTAGTGAGAACGGAGTGAGCAGTAATAAAAATTTCCATTTACATAGGAAAAGAATCTTTTTTACAGGAAAGAAACCGTGTATAATCTATATTATAAATATGCATACAAGGACGGATATAACAGGACAAAAGAAGAGGTACATAAGTTATGAACATTAATGAAATAGCCAGGCTTGCCGGAGTTTCCAGAGCTACGGTATCCAGATATCTGAATAATGGATATGTCAGCAGTGAAAAAAAGGAAGTCATCCGCAGGGTGATTCAGGAGACAGGATATCAGCCATCCTCCCAGGCACAGACACTGCGGACCAAAAAAACCAGTCTCATCGGTGTCATCCTTCCAAAGATCAATTCAGATACCATAAGCCGTGAGGTGACAGGGATCAGTGATATTCTTACACGGAGAGGATATCAGCTTATTCTGGCCAATACCAATAATGATGTGGAAGAAGAGCTGAAATACCTTTCTCTGTTTAAAGAACGTCAGGTGGACGGAGTGGTTTTTATTGCTACCATGTTTACCAGAAAGCATAAACAGATGCTGAAGGATTATAAGGTACCGATCGTGATCCTGGGACAGCATCTGGACGGATATCCATGTATTTATCAGGATGATCATAAAGCAGCTTTTCAGGTCACGGAGAAGCTGGCGGAGAAGGGGAAAAAGTTTGCCTATATCGGCGTTACAGATAAGGACGAGGCAGTTGGTGCCTGCCGGAAAAAGGGTTTTATGGATGCTATCCATAAAGCTAAGCTGGAGGTCGTGCCGGAGAGGATGAAGATCGGAAACTTTACCATGGATTCCGGGTATGAGATGGCGAAGGAGCTTTTTGAGGAGGAGCCTTCCATAGATTCTCTTGTGTGTGCTACGGATACTATGGCGGTGGGAGCCATGACTTATTTGAAGGAGATCGGGCTTCGCATTCCCGAGGATGTTCAGATCGCAGGGATCGGGGATGGAGTTCCGGGTAAGATCGTGGAACCGAAGCTGACAACGGTACATTTTTATTATAAGACCAGCGGAATGGAGGCAGCAGCCATGCTGGCTGATCTTATTGAGAACGATACCGGGATCAGCAAGGAAATAAAAATGGGATGTGAGCTTGTGGAACGGGAATCTCACAGGTAACAGAGAATATCCTCGCAGACAGAGGAAGAAATTATAAGTTATTGTGGAACAGGAGCAGATCTTTTGGGAGAAAAAGACCTGCTTCTTTTTTGTGTGGTGCTGTGTTATGGCTGAGCAAGCACAGAAAAATGCCAGATTTTTTCTGCGATACCTTGACTGGTTTGTCTGTCTTGCATCTGTTCTTATGGAATATGTACAATTTTGACCGAAGAAATTTGTGCGATGTTGCGGATTTACAAATAATAATGCAGTAGTTATAATACAAGTAAGATATGAGAACGATTCCATATAAGAGCGCAAGCAACAACATAAAACAAACCATTGAAAAGTGTTAAAATCATCAAAAAGCTTAAAAAAATGGAAAGATTACCGTTCCTTGTATGAATGGATACATGAAATCAATCTCATAAATAAATAAATAAAAAACAATGGATCAGAGATAATAAATCCCGGGAAGCTGAAGAAAGAACAGACAGATCTGATCCGAAGAAAGGGAAAGCAGAAAGAGATGACTGTCCGGGAACAGTAGCAGAAAAGGAGGAAGGACATGGATTACAGAAAGACAGCACAGGAAATCTATGATCATATAGGAAAGAAAGAAAACATCATTTCCGCGGCGCACTGTGCAACAAGGCTTCGTCTGGTCATTGCGGATAATGACAAGGCGGATAAGGAATATGTAGAGAATATCGACGGTGTGAAGGGCGTGTTTTTCGCACAGGGACAGATGCAGATCATCCTGGGAACAGGAGTTGTAAACAAGGTTTATGATGAATTTATCCAGATCGCCGGAATATCAGAGAGTAGTAAGGATGAGCTTAAGAAGGTGGCAGCATCCAAGGCTAATCCGATACAGAGACTGATCAAGACACTGGGAGATATTTTTGTCCCGATCATTCCAGCTATCGTAGCCAGCGGATTTTTGATGGGAATCATGGAAGCCCTGAACTTCATGGTAAACAACGGCTTCCTGAATATTAACACCAATGGTTCCATTTATGTATTTGCACAGCTTTTCAGCAACACAGCGTATACATTTCTGCCGATCCTTATCGCTTACAGTGGTGCGAAGGTATTTGGTGCCAACCCTTATCTGGGTGCGGTTATCGGTATGATCATGATCCATCCAAATCTGCAGAATGCCTGGACTGTTGCAACAGAGGGTGTGCAGGCAACGCAGAAGGTATGGTTCGGACTTTACTCCATTGACATGGTTGGATATCAGGGACATGTAATCCCGGTTATCATTGCAGTCTGGGTACTGGCACAGATCGAGAAGAGACTTCATAAAGTCGTACCTGCAATGTTCGATCTTTTTGTAACACCACTTGTCAGTGTTTTTGTAACCGGTTATCTTACACTTTCCATTATCGGACCGATCTTCGTAGCTGTTGAGAACGGACTTCTGGATGGGATCCAGTGGCTGATCGCACTGCCATTTGGAATCGGAAGCTTTATCATGGGTGCCTTTTATGCACCGACTGTTGTTGCCGGTGTTCATCACATGTACACTATCATTGACCTTGGACAGCTGGCCAAATTCGGCGTTACCTACTGGCTGCCACTTGCATCTGCAGCTAACATTGCACAGGGTGGTGCAGCTCTTGCTGTAGGCCTGAAATCCAGAAATCAGAAGATCAAATCCATGGCTGTTCCTTCTGCCTTAAGCGCATGCATGGGAATCACAGAGCCGGCAATCTTCGGTGTAAACCTCCGCTTCGGAAAGCCGTTTATCATGGGCTGCCTGGGTGGTGCATGCGGAGCACTTTTTGCCTCCATTAGCAGTCTTGGTGCCACAGGAACAGGTGTTACCGGTATCTTCGGAATCCTGCTGTGCCTGAATAATCCAGTTGGTTATATCCTGATGTTTGCCATCGCATTTGGTGTGGCTTTTGTGCTTACCTGGATGTTCGGATATAAGGATGAGGTACAGGAAACAACTGAAAAAAATATTGAAGCAGAGAAAAAATCAGATGCTCCGGCAGAAATTGCCCAGGAGAAAACTTCAGAGACAGGTGCACAGACCCTCTACAGCCCGCTTGAGGGAACTGCGATCCCGCTTTCAGAAGTAAAGGATGCAACCTTTGCATCTGAAGTCCTTGGAAGGGGCATGGCAGTGATTCCGTCCAAAGGTGAAGTAAAAGCACCCTGTGATGCTACGGTTTCTACAATTTTTGATACAAAGCATGCCATCGGGCTTGCAACAGAAAGTGGTCTGGAGCTGCTGATCCATATCGGCGTTGACACCGTTGAGCTTGGCGGTAAATTCTACACCGCTCATGTAAAGGACGGTGACGTGGTCAAAAAAGGCCAGACACTGATCACCTTTGATATGGATGCTATTAAGGTAGCCGGCTATGATGTGACCACACCGCTGATCGTAACCAATACCGATGATTATGAAGAAGTAAAAATGCTTGCAGAGGGAACAGTAAATAATGGTTCTGAAGTACTGGAGGTAAAATAAAATGAGTTCTCTGACCAAGGTCCTTGCAGAGGAAGTGCGAAAAATCGAGGAAACGGCAGCAGTTGCCAGGACGATGCAGACAAACCGTCTGACCCATCATCTGATGCCGCCTGTGGGATGGCTCAATGACCCGAACGGATTATGCTGGTACAAGGGAAGATATCATGTGTTTTTCCAGTATTCTCCGTTTGAGGCCAACGGTGGACTGAAATTCTGGGGACATTACTCCAGTGAAGATATGATCAGCTGGAGATATGAAGGGGTTCCGCTTCTGCCGGACAGCATTTATGACTGTCATGGTGTTTACTCAGGCTCTGCCATTGCGGAGAAAGATAAGCTTCATCTTTTCTACACAGGAAACATCAAGATGGATGGAGATTATGATTATATCAATAACGGAAGGCAGTCTAGCACTCTTCATGTGGAGAGTGCGGACGGCCTTCATTTCGGAACAAAGGAGGTTGCAGTTTCCTGTGAGGATTATCCGGAGAATTACCCCTGCCACATCCGTGACCCGAAGGTCTGGAAAGAGGGGGAAGAGTACCGGATGATCCTTGGCGGCCGTCAGAAAAGCGACCAGGGCGCCGTACTTTTTTACAGCTCCGAAGATCTGAAAAACTGGAAATTTGACTGTGAGCTTACTACGGAGAAGGCATTCGGATACATGTGGGAGTGTCCTGATTTTTTCACTCTTGAGGGGCAGGAAGTGCTTTCGGTATCTCCCCAGGGACTGACCAGAGAAGAATTCCGTTTTCAGAACATCTATCAGTCGGGATACTTTATCCTGAAGGATGGAAAGCCGGAGGAAAAAGCTTTCCGGGAATGGGATCACGGCTTTGATTTCTATGCACCCCAGACATTCCAGGATGGAAAGGGCAGACGGATCCTGATCGGCTGGATGGGAATGCCGGATGCAGATGAGGAATATGTGAATCCTACAGCAGAGAGCGAAGGCTGGCAGCATTGCCTGACTGTTCCGCGAGAAATTACGTATAAAAACGGAATGCTTTATCAGTATCCGGTGGAAGAACTGAACGGGCTGAGAAAGGCTGGCGTTTCTGTCAGCGGTTCCGATGTGGAAATTCCGGTAAATGGACCGTTTGATCTGGATGTTCAGGTAAAAGGTGAGCAGGGTAAAGTAAGCCTTGGGGAAAATCTCTTCCTGGAATATCAGGACGGAGATGTGATCTTAACTCTCTCCGAGAAGGCCGGTGCCGGACGAAAGGTACGTAAGGCGCATGTTCCGTCCGGTGTGATCGAAAGCATCAGAGTTCTTGCGGATACTACAGCTGTGGAGATTTATGTGAATGGCGGAGAGGTTGTTTTTGCCACCAGATATTATCCGGAAACGCAGGAGCAGGCTGTGAAGGTGGAGGCTGTGGAGTGTGATGGGAAGATTTATATGTTGAAGAATTATGTGATGGAGTAGGCAGAGCTTATTGATCGTGAAATACAGCAAGATCAGAATACGAATACCTATAGAGCAGCTATGCAGTGAATTCCATATTCACAGAAATAAGAAATGACCGTATAATAAAGCAGGTGGGAAAATCCGCAGCCGGAATCCCGACCTGCTTTTATTTTTTTGATGTAAGTGAAATACATGAATTGTGCCGGCTGCTTGAGGATAGAAGGACGGCTGCTGAAGAAATGTTGGTGGCTGTCTTTACATAGAAAGAATGCGGCCGACTGGATGTTTGTTTTACAGGAGAGGAAATATCACGGAAGACAGATCACACTGTCCAGAAAAGTGTTCAGATATTTGTTTTACAGGAAGGCAAATATCAGGGTTGATGTTACTGAAGATGTACTGGCATTTGGCATTGTATTGCATAAATTTTTTACAGAAGAGGAGACTGCTATGAACTATACATACATCGTGCAGTGTGCGGACGGCACACTCTACACTGGGTGGACAAACTGTCTTGCTAGGCGGATGAAAGCCCATAATGAAGGCAAAGCAGGCGCCAAATATACCCGGGCCAAAAGGCCGGTGAAGCTGGTGTATTACGAAGGCTTTGCCACAAAGGAGGAGGCCATGAGCCGGGAGTACCGGATTAAGCAGCTGACCAGGGAGAAGAAGCTGGAGCTGATGAAGTTTTGAAACTGTCGGAAATCTTTTCAATTCCGGATGCAGACCTGTCACTGGAGCTGAAGGCAGTCATGCTGAATATCAATAAGAGTAGTTCAATAAGAGCGAAAAGTTCTGTACGATACCAATACCAGAGCTTTTCGCTCTTTTTGTATACACGGCAGGCGGACAGCTGCAACGGAGGCAGAAAAAGACGCTTTATGATAATAAAAATCAAATATTTGGAATTGTATGAATATTGTGAACATGGTAGAATAAACACAAAAATCAAAGAACTCAGTCAGCTGAGAAGAGGAAAGGAAAGAGGATGAAAAAGACAAAAGATTTTTGTCTCCGGCTTATGTGCTGTTTTCTGTTTCTGGGGTTATTTTGCGGAACAGAGGTTTTTGCAGCAGTTCAGGAGGGTAAGCCAGGAGAAACATTTTCCGGGGAATATGCAGTTATCATTAACACAGATACCACAAATCCCGGAAATACGGGAACCTTGCAGTTTGACGGGACATCGGCACAGGCGGCGGACTCTGAAGCAGAAGATTATGCAGTCGTGCAGGGTGGAAGCAATGCATCGGCGCAGGCGGCAACAGAGGGAACTGCGGGAGAGGCAGCAGATGTGGGGCAGGTACAGAGTCTGGAGGATGATCAGTTGCAGGCATACATGCAGGATGATCAGCCGATGCTGACTGCTGTACAGGCTGCGGCGAACACCTATCAGGTAGGTGAAAAAAAGTACATTTATAGAACTAACGGCTATGATATATATGGAAAAACATATGTCTGCATCGGAGTTGGGGAACACTGCTATGTGTGGATGGATGAGACCCTGAAGGCAGATTACGATACCGCAGGGAAAACATCTCTGATCGCTGCGGATATGGCAGCTGTCTACGATGGTCAGCCTTACCGTATCCTTAACCAGCTCTGTGCAGGTGATTTTCCGGCACAGGATGGCTCCGGCAAGCTGTCGATCCTGCTGGAGTCTTTAAGCAGCGCCAGCGGTATGTATATGTATGATGAAGGGATCACAGCGATCCATATCAACACACCGTCAGCATCCTCTTATGTTTCGGGGGAGATGTCAAAGCGAAATGGCCTTCTTGTTCATGAGGGACAGCATGCAATCCTCTGGCTGAAAACCGGATTTATGAGTACCGGCAGATATTCGTGGCTGAATGAGGGTCTTGCAGTGGCTGTCATGGACTATCTCTGGGGAGGAACGGACAGCAGCGGCTGGCTGAATGGTATTGGAAGTAATACGGTCATCCGTTCAGGAGCTTCGCTGATCTACGAGAATTACCGGGATGACAATGCACAGGACTATGGAATGCCGTATCTTTTTGTACGATATGTTATCGACCGGATGGCAGGAAGCTATCAGCCTATGAAGGTGCTTCCAAAGTTTTATACGATCGATGCTTCTTCTCTCAGCTGTGAGCAATATCTGGAGAAAGTAACCGGAGTTTCTTTTAAGGAGCTTATGGCAGATTTTTATACGGCAGTTGCAGCCGGTGAGAGCTCCGGTAAATACAGCTTTTACGGGGATACCATTGCTGCGGCAAAGGCTGCGACATTCCCGGTTTATGCAGGAGACAGTAATGAAAATCATACATTGCCGGCAGCATCGGCAATCCTGGTGAAGCTGTCGAACGGCAAGTTTACCGTTCCGACGGATGGCTCAGCAGGGATTGTTTATCGTATCATTGGAAGCAGAAGCTCTTCCCTTGCACCGGCAGAGGGAGATGGTACGTCTGCAAATCCATATAAGATATCTTCAGTCGATGATCTTAATCTGATCCAGGCGAACCAGGGAGCATGCTATCGTCTGACAAAAAATATCAGTACAGACGGAAGGACAAATTTTTCGGCATTGTATTTCAGTGGAACGCTGGACGGAGCAGGTTTCACAATAACCGGTCTCCAAAAGCCTCTGATCCAGCAGAATGCAGGAACGATAAAGGATTTGAATATTGTTGCGGATTTTGATTATGACAGTCATGACATCCATGGTGTTGTGGCACAGTATAATACCGGTAAGATCCAGGATTGCAAGGTGACCGGAACGATAACAGGACATATGGGCTCTACCAGTTCCATGAGCCACCCGGCTTTTGGCGGGATTGTCGGAGAGAACGAGGTGGCCGGTACTATCAGCGGCTGTTCGTCCGGAGTAGATATTTCCATATCCATGACAGCTACAGACAGCTATGTTGGTGGTATCGCAGGAGTAAACATTGGTACTATTGAAAAATGTGTTGCAGGAGGAAATCTTTCTGTCACACAGGCCAATGGAAATTCTTATCAGGTTTACCTTGGCGGCATTGCCGGCCGGATCGAACAGTTTGGAAAAATGGGCGGATATGTGAAACAGTGTGCTTTTACAGGTACGCTTCACGTGACTGGCGGAACAGCAGTTACAGGTCAGATCTGTGCACAGGTAAATGCAAATGTACTCAATTCTGCTAGCGGTCTGAATGGACATGTTTCTAACTGTTATGGTAAAAACGGCCAGGGAGCGCTTATTGGGACAAACACGGAACAGACACTTACAACAGGCGGTGTTCTTACAGCAGAGCAGATGAAGGATCCGAACTCATATAAAGGCTGGAGCTTTGACGGAGACTGGCAGATTTCCAAGGATGGATTGCCGGAACGTGCAGATGCATCGGCAATCAGATCGCTTTCTGTTTCCGGTGTACCGACAGAATGTTACGTGGGAGAAGTTCCGGCGTACTGGGGAAAGCTTATTGTTAATAATTCTACATCAGTAACGATCACGAAGGATATGATCACCGGATTTGAAAATTCGGAAACGGGGACAAGGGAACTGACGATCAATTATAAGGGAAAACAGACCGGCTGGTCGATGACCGTCAAAAAACCATCTGCCAGTGATATTACAAAGATTGAGCTTTCCGGGCGTCCGAAGACGACATACAGTGAAAACCAGAAGTTTGATCCTTCAGGCGCCAGCTTTTTTGCCACGATAGGTGGACGTTATGTATATATTTACAGTGGCTTTTCCTATGATAAAACAGGTCCGCTGAAGCCTGTGGATACCTCCGTGATATTCAATTATTTTGGAAAAGAAATTCCGGTAAGTATTACAGTAACAGCCAGAAAAGCAAAGAAGCTTTCCGTGCTTACAGTACCGGCAAAAACTCAGTTTACAGTTGGGAATACGCTGGATCTGTCCGGTGTGAAACTGCAGATCACATATAATGATGGGACGCAGACTCCGATATTTAAAACGGATGAGCTGGAGAAATATGGCGTTCATGTTGCTTTTGGAAAGAATGGATCTTTTACAACGGTTGCAGCAGATAAGGTTCTGGAAAGTGATGACAGCGGAAGTACGATCGTATTTTATGCGACGGATAAACTGCCGTCAGAGCATGGCTCGGTATTTGCGGTGTCATCGACGATCACGGTGCGGAGTCCGCTGACTGTACCGGCACTGGATTTGTATGTCAGTGCAGGAAAAAGTGCGGTGCAGTATCCGTGCACAGATAATGTGACTGGTGGAAGTGGAACGTATGCGACTACAGTAATTGAGGAAAAGCTGCCGGCAGGATTGACACGCACGAATCTGCCCGGAGAAAAATATAATGCTTTTGGCTATACGGGTGTTGTTACGGCGTCAGCCGGAGATTACAGTTCACAGTATAAGATCAGCGATACAGAGACACAGGAGAGTATTCAGGTGACTGTGACGATCCATGTGGTTCCTTCTGATCAGGCTGCATTTTACAGTTTTGTGCTTAAGAAGGTGGAAAATCCTGGACTGAAGCAGGATGTTATCGGTGCGATCGGGGAGGATACGATCGTTCTTCGGGTGCCGAAGGGGACGAATGTTACAAAATTGAAGCCTTCGATTGATTATGGCTCAGGTATGGGAACTGGACTTTCTTCAGACTTTTGGAATGGTTCGACGCATGATTTTACCAGCCCGGTTGTATATACGCTTACAGCGCCGGATGGGGTTACAAAGAAGTCTTATACGGTAAGTGTGGAATTTTATGATGATACTTCGGAGGAAGTACAGTCTGGTGACGAGATTCTTTCACCGGCTGATAATACGAAGATCAGCTGTAAGGACAGTGAGGAGGTTATCTTTAAAGGATGGGCCGGAGACAGTTCAAAAGAGATTTCACTTTTTAAATATGTGGTAAATGGAATCAGTTATACTACATCCGCGAATGCCACTACACAGACGATCCCGAATGCCAGGGCATATGAAGTGAAGATTTCCGGAAGTAGCTTGAAGGAAGGAAATAATACTCTGGAAATCTGGGTGATGTATGTTGATAATTCAGGCACCGGAAGCGGCGGCACTTTAAAGAAACTCGGCACAAGAACTGTTGTTAAGGAAGGCCACAAAGCAGTGAAAGACGCAGCGGTAGCAGCCACCTGTGAGACAGCAGGAAAGACCGAAGGAAGCCATTGCAGTGTCTGCGGAACCGTGCTCAAAGCCCAGACCACAGTGGCAGCATTAGGCCACAGCTGGGACGGCGGAAAGGTAACAAAGGCAGCGACCTGCACTGCAGCCGGAACGAAGACCTACACCTGTACCCGCTGCAAGAAAACACGCACAGAAACAATCGCAGCCACAGGCCACAAGGCGGTAAAAGACGCAGCGGTAGCAGCCACCTGCGAAACAGCAGGAAAGACAGAAGGAAGCCACTGCAGTATCTGCGGAACCGTGCTCAAAGCCCAGACCACAACAGCAGCGCTTGGCCACAGTTGGGACGGAGGAAAGGTAACAAAAGCAGCAACCTGCACCACAGCCGGAACGAAGACCTACACCTGTACCCGCTGCAAGAAAACACGCACAGAAAC
>ERZ773169.1859-NODE-1859-length-17046-cov-7.232770_pt1 | contig 17046 bp, 9 predicted proteins | sample MGYA00580536_ERZ773169 | MGnify/ENA primary metagenome ERZ773169 (study PRJEB29015, sample SAMEA2737814) | human gut metagenome | biome: human gut; feature: human-associated habitat; material: faeces | place: China | collected 2012 ...
CTTTTCTTCTCTGTCCGGTGTTTTGCGGGCAGATGTTACCATGTCGATCTCGCCAGCTTCAAGCATCTGCTGCATATCATCCCAGCTCTTATCATATCCGACATATTCGTAATCTACATCCCAATAACGGGCCATCAGCCGAAGAAAATCATAGCCATACCCGCTGCGGTTGCCTTCTTCATCCATCACATGATAACCATCCATGGCAAAGAAACCGACTTTGACAGTTTCATGCTGCGAACTGTCCTCGGCTGCATATGCAGTCTGGGGAGAAAATATCATACACACGCATACAAAAGCCAGTAATACTGCCACATATTTCTTTGCTCTCGAAATCATATTAAATCTCCTGTCATCTTCTGTTGATCAGTCATTCCTCAAAAAAACACTGTCAGACAGACAGTGCACCTCATTTTATGCAACTGGCTGGCATTTTAAAGGCCCTGTAGCTTTGCGTCCCATATCTGTTTTTCAAATCCAATATTTGATGTATTCTTTTCTGCCATAGTCTTAACCTCACATGATGTTATTCTATAAAACTTTGCTGTCCAAAAAAACGTACTAAACGTCGATAAGTATTACTGTATTGGTCATATCTCGTTTGATATCCATAAATTTCTTCGCATCTGCAAGCAGATCTCTATTAGAGAGGAAATCTTATAAACCTCTTATTAGTCATTATACACAAAACAAGCATTCAAAGCAATGACCCCGAAGAAGATTTATAGCACATTATGGTAATTATTCTATATATTTTTAAAGATATTGTCTCCGAGAGAAATCCTGCCAGCAAAGTAACAGCCGCAATCTGACACAATATATTTTCTCTATACATTTCTTCTCATCGAAAAATTTGCTCCACGCCCTTACTACATCAATTATTTTCAAATGAATAAGAGGCTGCATTTTCTCTTATTATAAGAAAATGCAGCCTCTTAAATTCAATATTTTTATTAGTCGTTTTTACGCACTAAACTGGTGAGTCGTCCATTTTATCGTTCATTCGGTGAAAAATTTTTCCGGAGTTGTCGGCGTTGTCGGCGCCGCGCAGTCTTGCCTTGAGAGCGCTGTACCGGCGGCCCTTCTGATTGTTCGCGACCATGTGCGAGACCGTCTCCGTGCTGCCCACGATGACGAGCAGCTGCTTCGCGCGCGTAATGCCGGTATAGAGGATATTTCTGGTAAGAAGACGGCGCGGCAGGCCGTCGGACAGGGCGAAAACGACCGCGTCGAACTCACTGCCCTGCGATTTATGTACCGTGACCGCGTAGGCAAGCTCAAGCTCGTTCAGCATATCGAACGTGTAGGTCGCAAGGCGGTCATCGAAGCGCACGATCAGGCATTCCTGCTGCGGATAGATGCGCTCGAGCTCGCCCACGTCTCCGTTGAACACGCCCGTGCCGGTCTCATCACCGCCCTCGCGCTCCCAGACGATGTCGTAGTTGTTGCGCACCTGCATGACGCGGTCGCCCTCGCGGAAGATAATGTCGCCAAAGCGCTTTTCGCGCTTGTTCTCCTGCGGCGGGTTGAGCGCCTCCTGCAAACGGCGGTTGAGTGCTGCCGTGCCGCTGCCCTGCCGTCTGGCCGGGGACAGCACCTGAATCTGCGACGGCGAAAAGCCGTAGTGCGCCGGAAGGCGCTGTGAGCAGAGCTGTGCGACGGTCTCGATGACCGAGGCCGCGTCGCCGCGCTTCATGAAGAAAAAGTCGCCGTCCGCGGTCGATGGCGTGGGCATATGACCCTCGTTGACCGCGTGCGCATTCATGACGATGTCGGATTTCTGCGCCTGGCGGAAAATCTCGGTCAGCTGAATGGTCGGAACGCGCTGCGAGGCGATGATATCGCGCAGGAAGTTGCCCGGCCCGACCGGCGGCAGCTGGTCGGCGTCTCCGACGAGCACGAGCCGCGCGCCGTGCGGCAGCGCCTCGATGAGCGCCTGCATCAGCCGGATATCGACCATGGACACCTCGTCCAGAATGACGGCATCGCATTCGAGCGGATTGGTGACCGTGCGCGCGTAGACCGTGCGTCCGCCGGGCGCGAACCCGGCCTCGAGCAGGCGGTGGATGGTCTTTGCCTCCATGCCGGTGAGGTCGGACAGGCGCTTGGCCGCGCGTCCGGTCGGCGCAGCGAGCAGCGTATTCAGGCTGAGCGCCTCAAACACGCGCAGGATGCCGCTGACCGTGGTGGTCTTGCCGGTGCCCGGACCGCCGGTCAGAATGACAAGACCGTTCCGCGCCGCCGCCGCGATGGCCTGCTTCTGCTTTTCCGAATACGGGAACTCGCTGTCGTCGAACAGGCCGTGCAGCAGGCTGTCTACGTCGAAATCATACTCGTAGTTGCGCTCAGACATATCGCTCAGCATATGTGCGAGATAAGCCTCCGCGTCGTGCATATCGCGCAGATAGACCGCGTCGCGGCCTGCGATCTCCTCGCGGACGAGGATGCCCTTGTCGGCGAGGCGCAGGATACCGGCGAGGATGCGGTCCTCATCGAACACTACGTCCTCGTCGCTCAGCAGGCGGATGACGGCGGTCGTCAGCTTGTCGAGCGGAATAAAGGTGTGGCCGTTTCCGAGGTTGAAGGTCAGCGTATAGACGATGCCTGCGTCCGTGCGGTCGTCGGACAGCATGGACAGACCGAGCTCGATCGCCAGACCGTCCGCAAGACGGAAATCGACGTCATAATACGGGTCGCAAAGCAGGTATGGGTTCTCCTTCAGGCTTTCGATGGCGCTGTCGTGAAACCGCTTGTACAGCAGCGCCGTGATCTCGATGGGGAGACCATGCTCGCTGAGGAAATCCATCAGCTCGCGCATCGCGCTCTGCTCGACATACTGCCGCGCGATCTCTTTGGCGCGGCGCGAGGTGATGCCCTTGATCTCAGTCAGTCGTTCCGGCTCGTTCAGCATCACATCGAAGGTATCCTCGCCGAATTTCTCGGCGATGCGTGCACCAAGGCGCGGCCCGATGCCGCGGATCAGGCCGGAGGACAGATAATCCGCGATGCCGCGAACGGTCGTCGGCAGGCGGCGTTCAAAGTGTTCGGCCGAAAACTGCTCGCCGTAGGACGGATGCATGACCCAGCAGCCGACCATGGTCAGCTCCTCGCCCAGACCGATGCCCGGAAAAGTGCCGGTAGCAGTGATCTCCGCCCCCTCCTGCGACAAAAGGCGCAGCACGGCGTAACCGTTTTCCTCATTGCTGAAAACGATCTGCTCGACCGTGCCGCGCAGCTCTACATATTCTTTTTCGTCCACAAAGCACCGTCCTCTCCTGCTTTTTCTATTCCAGGTACATGATATCCTTCCGCACCGCGAGAAATTTTGCAATATTCTGCCCCTGACCGCTGCCAAGCTCGACGAACGTGATGGCAGCGCCAGGCAGATACTGCCGCCGCACGCGGCAGGCCGCTCGGATGAGCTGTTCGCTCGCCGGGTCGCAGCCGTCGCCGTACAGCGTCAGCTCCGCCGAGCCGTGCTGCCGGAGCATATGTGCGCAGATTCGCTCATAAACTATGTGCAGCACCGTGTAAAAACCTACCGCTGCGAAAACAGCAAGCAGACTTTGCCAGAAAACCGACATGCTATCCCCTCCTGCACTCAGCCTATGCTGCGGGAGTGTGCTGTGTGCGCCGGGGACTGCGCATAATTTCATAGTATATAGTGTAGCACAAAACCGGCCTGATGTAAACAATTCGACAGAAAAAGCGGCCGCAGACAGGAAACAAGCCACAGACTGTGGATAAATCTGCGGCTTGCCGGCGGAAGTTATGTTTCGTGCTCTCTGCACCATGCTGTGAGATCCTCGCTGTCGGTCCCGCACATCGGATGCGCGCGGCCGCAATCACGCTCGTGCGGCGGCACGGCGATGCCCTCGGGCAGATCTCCCGTCTCGAACAGACGACGGCTGTCTGACGGAAGGTCTACGTCTCCCCTTGCGGCGACAGAAGGCTTGCTGCGCTCCATCCACTGAAACGACTTGCGCGCCGCCTCGAAGCGGTTTACGTTCTCGTCATACGGCATCATTGTTCATCACTCCTTCCCGGACAGCTTGCCCGGAAAAAAGGAGATTATGCAGACAGACGTAAAAAGGCTCCCATGCCGAAGCATGGGAGCCTTGTCAGCAGTAAAGTAATGCTAAAGCTTAAATTAAGCGTTGATAGCAGTTACGACGCCGGAACCTACGGTGCGGCCACCCTCACGGATAGCGAAACGCAGGCCTTCCTCGATAGCGATCGGGGTGATCAGCTCAACGTCCATCTCAACGTTGTCGCCCGGCATGCACATCTCAGTGCCTTCCGGCAGAGTGATAACGCCAGTAACGTCGGTGGTACGGAAGTAGAACTGCGGACGGTAGTTGTTGAAGAACGGAGTATGACGGCCGCCCTCTTCCTTCTTCAGAACGTAAACCTGACCGTGGAACTTGGTGTGCGGGTGGATAGAACCCGGCTTAGCCAGAACCTGGCCACGCTCAACCTCGTTCTTCTGGATACCACGGAGCAGAGCGCCGATGTTGTCGCCTGCTTCAGCGTAGTCGAGCAGCTTGCGGAACATCTCGATGCCGGTAACGACGGTCTTGCGCGGAGCGTCCATCAGACCAACGATCTCAACTTCCTCGCCCATCTTCAGCACGCCACGCTCTACACGGCCGGTAGCTACGGTACCACGACCGGTGATGGAGAATACGTCCTCGACCGGCATGATGAACGGCTTGTCAGCAGCACGATCCGGGGTCGGGATATAGGTGTCAACAGCGTCCATCAGCTCGCGGATGCAAGCGTACTCCGGAGCGTTCGGATCGGTGGAATCAGAGGTCAGAACGTTCAGAGCGGAACCACGGATAACCGGTACGTCGTCGCCCGGGAAGTCGTAAGAGCTCAGCAGCTCACGGATCTCCATCTCAACGAGATCGAGCAGCTCCGGATCGTCAACCTGGTCAGCCTTGTTCATGAATACAACGATATACGGTACGCCTACCTGACGGGACAGCAGGATGTGCTCGCGGGTCTGCGGCATCGGGCCGTCAGCTGCGGATACAACCAGGATAGCGCCGTCCATCTGAGCAGCACCGGTGATCATGTTCTTGACGTAGTCAGCATGGCCCGGGCAGTCAACGTGAGCATAGTGACGCTTAGCGGTGTGGTACTCAACGTGAGCGGTGTTGATGGTAATGCCGCGCTCCTTCTCCTCCGGTGCCTTGTCGATGGAGTCGTATGCCTGATACTCAGCATCGCCCTCGAGAGCCAGAACCTTGGTGATTGCAGCGGTCAGAGTGGTCTTGCCGTGGTCAACGTGGCCGATAGTGCCGATGTTAACGTGCGGCAGAGAACGGTCAAATTTTTCCTTTGCCATTGTGGATTTCCTCCTCGTAAAATGAAATCTAAGTCACGATAAACTTATTCTACTTCAAATTGCATGAAAATGCAATAGGCAGAGCAGATATTTTAGTCGTTGTTTTTGGTGCGCGAGTCGATGATCTTCTCCTGAATGCTCTTCGGCACTTCAGTGTAGTGGCTCGGCTGCATGGTGTACTGGCCACGGCCCTGCGTACGGGAACGCAGAGTGGTAGCGTAACCAAACATCTCGCTCAGCGGTACAGCAGCGGAGATCGCCTGTACGCCGCCGCGCGGCTCCATGCCCTGGATCTGGCCGCGGCGGGAGTTCAGGTCGCCGATAACGTCGCCCATGTACTCTTCCGGAACCAGAACGTCTACCTGCATGATCGGCTCCATCAGAACCGGATCAGCCTTCTTCATCGCTTCCTTGAACGCCATAGAACCGGCGATCTTGAACGCCATCTCAGAAGAGTCGACTTCGTGGTAAGAACCATCATACAGAGTAACCTTGACGTCAACTACCGGGTAGCCTGCGAGGATACCAGCCTGCATAGCGCCCTGGATACCCTGGTTAACCGGCTCGATATATTCCTTCGGGATCGCACCGCCGACGATCTTGTTGATGAACTCGTAGCCCTTGCCGGACTCGTTCGGCTCAACGATGATCTTAACGTGGCCGTACTGACCCTTACCACCGGACTGACGAGCGTACTTCTGATCGACGTCAGCGGAGCGGCGGATGGTCTCCTTGTAAGCAACCTGAGGAGAACCTACGTTAGCCTCTACCTTGAACTCGCGCAGCAGACGGTCAACGATGATCTCCAGATGAAGCTCGCCCATGCCAGCGATGATGGTCTGGCCGGTCTCTTCATCGGTGTAGGTCTTGAAGGTCGGGTCCTCTTCAGCCAGCTTGGCGAGAGCGATACCCATCTTTTCCTGACCAGCCTTGGTCTTCGGCTCGATCGCGACACGGATAACCGGGTCCGGGAACTCCATAGACTCGAGGATGATCGGGTGCTTCTCATCACAGAGCGTGTCGCCCGTGGTGGTGTTCTTGAAGCCGATGCCTGCAGCGATATCGCCGGAGTATACGCAGTCGATATCCTGACGATGGTTTGCATGCATCTGAAGAATACGGCCCAGACGCTCGCGGGTGTCCTTGGTCGCATTGAGGACGGAGGAACCAGCAGTTACGGTACCGGAGTATACACGGAAGAACGTCAGACGGCCAACGAACGGGTCGGTAGCGATCTTGAACGCCAGTGCAGAGAACGGAGCCTCGTCGGAAGACGGACGGGAGTCCTCTTCGTCGGTCTGCGGGTTAATGCCCTTGATGTCCGGGATGTCGGTCGGAGCCGGCATGTACTCGATAACAGCATCGAGCAGGGGCTGAACGCCCTTGTTGCGGTAAGCGGTGCCGCAGAGGACCGGAACGATCTCGTTTGCGATACAGCCCTTGCGGATCGCAGCCTTGACATCCTTAATGGTCAGCTCTTCGCCCTCGAGGTACTTCATCATGAGGTCCTCGTCGAGCTCAGCAACGTGCTCCCACAGCTCATCATGATACTGCTGAGCCTTCTCCATCATGTCAGCCGGGATATCCTCGTCGCGGATGTCCTTGCCGAGGTCATCGTAGTAAACCTCAGCACGCATGGTGATAAGGTCGACGATGCCCTTGAAGGTGTCCTCGGAGCCGATCGGCAGCTGTACCGGAACGGCGTTGCACTTCAGACGATCCTTCATCATGTGAACAACGTTGTAGAAGTCTGCGCCCATGATGTCCATCTTGTTGACGAACGCCATACGCGGAACCTTGTACTTGTCAGCCTGATGCCAAACGGTCTCAGACTGCGGCTCTACGCCGCCCTTTGCGCAGAATACGGTTACGGAACCGTCCAGAACGCGCAGGGAGCGCTCTACCTCTACGGTAAAGTCAACGTGGCCCGGGGTGTCGATGATGTTGATACGATGCTCCGGGAACTGATGAGTAGAACCGGACCAGTGGCAGGTGGTAGCTGCGGAGGTGATGGTGATACCACGCTCCTGCTCCTGCTCCATCCAGTCCATGGTAGCGGTACCGTCGTGGGTATCGCCGATCTTATGGTTTACACCGGTGTAATAAAGAATACGCTCGGTGGTAGTGGTCTTACCGGCGTCGATGTGCGCCATGATGCCGATATTTCTGGTTCTTTCCAGGGAATATTCTCTAGGCATATTGCTCTCCTTTCAAAGCGTTATGCGGAAACCGACAGATTAGTAACGGTAGTGAGCGAAAGCCTTGTTCGCCTCTGCCATCTTGTGGGTATCCTCGCGCTTCTTAACAGCACCGCCCAGGTTGTTGCAGGCATCCATGATCTCGCCAGCCAGACGCTCACGCATGGTCTTCTCAGAACGAGCGCGAGAGTACTTGGTGATCCAGCGAAGGCCCAGGGTCTGACGACGCTCCGGACGAACTTCCATCGGGACCTGATAGGTGGCGCCGCCTACACGGCGAGCCTTAACTTCGAGCGACGGCATGATGTTCTCCATCGCCTCGGTGAATACTTCCAGCGGTTCACGTCCGGTCTTCTCACGGACAATATCGAAAGCACCGTAAACAACCTTCTGCGAAACGCCCTTCTTGCCGTCGAGCATGATAGAGTTTACCAGCTTGGTGACGAGCTTGGAATTATAAAGCGGATCGGGCAGAACGTCTCTCTTGGGGACATTACCTCTTCTTGGCACTTTACTTCCCTCCTTCAAAAATATTTGATTTCATAGGTACTTCGACAGGCGTATCCTGTCGTAGCAATGCCTGTCCGAGGTAACCACCCGACTATAAATCGGATAATAAAACGCCTCAGACAAAGCAAGAAAATGTGCTTTGCTCTGAAATAACTTTCTCGCAAAACCTTTGTGGGTTTGTTGTGACTCTGTTCACAGCCGCCGCTTCGCATTTTGAAGCAAACGAACTGTGCAGCAGTAATCAAGCATGGTGGTGTGAGACAAGGCGCGACCGCACGCCGCGTACAAAAGTACGCAAGTGTGGGCGCAACGCAGTATCACGCCATCAGGCGCAGATTACTTGCCTGCCTTCGGGCGCTTAGCACCGTACTTGGAACGAGCCTGACGGCGGTTAGCAACGCCCTGGGTATCCAGAGTGCCGCGGATGATGTGGTAACGGACACCAGGAAGGTCCTTTACACGGCCGCCGCGAACCATAACTACAGAGTGCTCCTGCAGGTTGTGGCCTTCACCGGGGATGTAAGCGGAAACTTCCATCTGGTTGGTCAGCTTTACACGAGCTACCTTACGAAGCGCAGAGTTCGGCTTCTTCGGAGTCATGGTCTTAACCGTAGTGCAGACACCGCGCTTCTGCGGAGCGGACAGGTCGGTGGCCTTCTTCTTCTGAGAATTGTAGCCTACCTGGAGTGCCGGCGCCGTAGACTTGGTGACGACTGCCTCACGACCCTTACGGACGAGTTGGTTAAAAGTTGGCATTTTATTTCCTCCTTCTTTCAAAAGTATATATGAAAAAGCGTTTTCGCTTTCTCAGCAGTTTTATTCGGCGAGCACGGAGACGACGGACGCGCCGACGTCGATGCCGACGGCATCGCCCAGCTCAGCCATGGTCGTGATCTCGACCATCTGAACATGATTCTCGGTGCACAGTTCGTAGATCGGACCCGTGACGCGCTTTTCCGCGTCGAGCGCGACATAGACCATAGCGGCTTTGCCGTCCTTGATGGCCTTTTTCGTCTGCTTGACACCGATGACCTTGTGCGCCGAATGAAGTTCTGAAAGCATGTTTTTCCCTCCTATACGGCATACTCCAATAGTATACTGTCCTCCCCCCCTAAAGTCAAGCATTTTTTCAAACTTTTTTCCTGCCGTTTTGACTTTTTCCCTTTCCGTGCATTTCTCTCTGTTTTTGACCGGAAAACAGGTGAAATTAGACAAACGAGACGCACACCTTACATTGTTCCCTTTCTTTTTCCATTTATACTGCTGCTGCTTTAAGATATAAAAGGAGCACCCCTTTCGGAGTGCTCCTCATAAAAGCGTTTCGCTCTTTATTAATCAGTCAAGGTTAACGTTCTGCTCGTAGTGACCGTTGCAGTAATCGGAAACGCCCGAGCCTGCCGGGATCAGCTTGCCGATAATAACGTTCTCCTTCAGACCCATCATCGGGTCGATCTTGCCCTTGATCGCCGCATCGGTCAGCACGCGGGTGGTCTCCTGGAAGGAAGCCGCGGACAGCCACGAATCGGTTGCAAGGGATGCCTTGGTGATACCCATGAGAGTCGGCTCTGCAACTGCCAGACGCAGACCCTCTTCGCCGGCGTCGATACGCGCCTGTACGGCGTTGTTGTAGTCCTCGAACTCGAGCCAATCCATAACCGAGCCCGGCAGAACCTCTGCATCGCCTGCGTCCTCAACGCGGACCTTGCGCATCATCTGGCGAACGATAACCTCGATATGCTTATCGTTGATATCTACGCCCTGCTGACGGTAAACCTTCTGAACTTCCTTGATCTCGTAGTCGTGAACGGCGCGGGGATCAAGAATGCGGAGGATGTCATGCGGATTGAGCGAGCCTTCGTTCAGCTGGAAGCCCTTCGGGATCTCCTGGCCGTCGGTTACGCGGATGCCGGAAGAGGAAGCGAGCTGGTAAGAACGCATATCGCCGGTCTTCGGATCGACAACATTGACGGTCTTGACGGTGGTGCGCTTAGACTCCTCGATGGAGACCATGCCGCCGATCTCTGCGAGAGTAGCAGCCTTCTTCGGGCGGCGTGCCTCGAACAGCTCCTCGACTCGCGGAAGACCCTGCGTAATATCCGAACCTGCGACGCCGCCGGTATGGAAGGTACGCATGGTAAGCTGGGTGCCCGGCTCGCCGATGGACTGCGCTGCGATAATACCGACAGCCTCGCCCTTGCCGACCGGAGTGCCCATTGCCAGGTTGATGCCGTAGCAGTGGCTGCAAACGCCCTTGCGCGCGCGGCACTCGAGTACGGAGCGGATCTGCACGCGGGTGATGCCTGCCTCGATGACCTTGTCGGCATCGTGCTCGTTCATCATCTTGCTCTTCGGAATGATGACTACGCCGGTCTCCGGGTCGCAGATGTCGTCGACCGGATAGCGGCCGAGCAGACGCTCACGCAGCGGCTCGATGATCTGGTTGCCTTCCTTGATGTCCTCGACCCAGATGCCCTTGGTCGCGCCGCAGTCGTCCTCGCGGATGATGACATCCTGCGAAACGTCTACCAGACGGCGGGTCAGGTAACCGGAGTCTGCGGTACGAAGCGCGGTATCGGCCATGCCCTTTCGAGCGCCGCGGGCCGCGATGAAGTATTCGAGGGCGGTCAGGCCTTCACGGAAGTTGGACTTGATCGGGATCTCGATGGTCTTACCGGAGGCGGACGCCATCAGGCCTCGCATACCTGCCAGCTGACGGATCTGGTTGATCGAGCCTCGCGCACCGGAATCCGCCATCATGTGGATCGGGTTGTAGCGCTGCGCCTTCATGTTGTCCTGCAGCTTTGCGGTAACCTTCTTGGTGGTCTCCTCCCACTCGGCTACGGTCAGACGGTAGCGCTCCTGATCGGTGATAAAGCCGCGCTTGTACTTGCGGTCGATCTGGGCGACCTTCTTCTCGGAGATATGGATCATCTCGTCCTTGCCTTCCGGCACGAGCATATCTGCAACGGCTACGGTCAGAGCGCCCTTGGTGGAGTACTTGTAGCCCATTGCCTTGATCGAGTCAAGCACCTCGGCGGTGATGTGGAAGCCGTGAACGCGGATGCACTTGTCGATGATCTTGCCGAGCTCCTTCTTGCCACAGGTGAACATGATTTCGAGATCGAACTTCTTGGACGGGTCCGAGCGATCTACGAAGCCGAGGTCCTGCGGAATGCGCTCGTTGAAGATCAGGCGGCCCGGGGTCGCATCTACGATAGCGGACTCGGTCTTGCCATTGATCTCCTTGGTCAGACGGACCTTGATCGGCGCGTGGATGCCGACAACGCCCTCGTTGTAAGCCATAAGAGCCTCGTCGACATTGCGGAATACCTTGCCGGCGCCCGGCTCGGTGTCGCGGTCGATGGTCAGATAGTAGGAGCCGAGGACCATATCCTGCGACGGAATGGTAACCGGCTTGCCGTCCTGCGGCTTGAGCAGGTTGTTCGCGGACAGCATCAGCAGACGGGCCTCAGCCTGTGCCTCAGCGGACAGCGGAACGTGAACCGCCATCTGGTCGCCGTCGAAGTCGGCGTTGAACGCGGTACATACCAGCGGATGCAGACGGATGGCGCGGCCCTCGACGAGGACCGGCTCGAATGCCTGAATGCCCAGACGGTGCAGGGTCGGCGCGCGGTTCAGCATGACCGGATGACCCTTGATGATGCCTTCGAGCACGTCCCAAACCTCGGGCTTTGCGCGCTCGACCATCTTCTTGGCGGACTTGATGTTGGATGCGGTGCCGTCCTCGACCAGCTTCTTCATGACGAAGGGCTTGAACAGCTCGAGAGCCATTTCCTTCGGCAGACCGCACTGGTAGATCTTGAGGTCCGGACCGACGACGATAACCGAACGGCCGGAGTAGTCGACGCGCTTGCCGAGCAGGTTCTGACGGAAGCGGCCCTGCTTGCCCTTGAGCATATCGGACAGCGACTTGAGTGCGCGGTTGTTCGGGCCGGTGACCGGGCGGCCGCGGCGGCCGTTGTCGATGAGCGCGTCAACCGCTTCCTGAAGCATGCGCTTCTCGTTGCGGACGATGATGTCCGGCGCGCCCAGCTCGAGCAGGCGCTTGAGACGGTTGTTGCGGTTGATAACGCGGCGGTACAGATCGTTCAGGTCGGAGGTCGCGAAGCGGCCGCCGTCCAGCTGTACCATCGGTCGGATCTCCGGCGGGATGACCGGGACAACGTCCATGATCATCCACTCCGGGCGGTTATGAGACAGGCGGAACGACTCGACGACCTCGAGGCGCTTGATGATGCGCAGGCGCTTCTGGCCGGAGGCCTCGCGCAGCTCTGCGGTCAGCTCCTTGGACAGCTCCTCGAGATCCAGCTCTGCGAGCAGCTCCTTGATGGACTCCGCACCCATGCCGGCGCGGAAATCGTCCTCGTACTTTTCGCGCATGTCGCGGTACTCAGCCTCGGTGAGGATCTGCTTCTTCATGAGCGGCGTATCGCCCGGATCGATAACGATATAGTTGGCGAAGTACAGGACCTTCTCGAGGATGCGCGGGCTGATGTCGAGGATCAGACCCATGCGGGACGGAATGCCCTTGAAGTACCAGATGTGCGATACCGGCGCTGCCAGCTCGATGTGGCCCATGCGCTCGCGGCGGACCTTGGCCTTGGTGACCTCAACGCCGCACTTGTCGCAGATCTTGCCCTTGAAGCGGACCTTCTTGTACTTGCCGCAGTGGCACTCCCAGTCCTTGGTAGGGCCAAAGATACGCTCGCAGAACAGGCCGTCGCGTTCCGGCTTGAGCGTGCGGTAGTTGATGGTTTCGGGCTTTTTAACTTCACCGTAGGACCATTCGCGGATCAGGTCAGGGGACGCCAGACCGATCTTGATGGCGTTAAACGTATGATATCCCATATATATTAAGATGCTCCTTCCCTATTCACAGATGATTTTCGGTCTTATGCGGCTTATTCGCCCAGATCGTCGAAATCATCTCCGGCATCGTCTCCGTCTTCGGCGGGGTTATCCAGTGCAAAGAGATCGGTGTCGCCGTCCTCGGCGTCGTTGATGCCGAAGCCGGCTGCGGTGAACTCATCGTCCGCGCCCGAAACAGCCTGCTCCATCGGACGAACGTATTCGGTCTCGTCCTCGTCGTCCTCGCTCAGCTCGATGACCTCCATGTTCTCGTCGAGAACCTGAATGTCCAGACACAGTGCCTGCAGCTCCTTGGTGAGTACCTTGAAGGACTCCGGAACGCCCGGCTGCGGTACGTTGTGGCCCTTAACGATCGCCTCGTAGGTCTTGACACGGCCGGTAATATCGTCCGACTTAACGGTCAGGATCTCCTGCAGGGTGTAGGCTGCGCCGTATGCCTCGAGGGCCCAGACTTCCATCTCGCCGAAGCGCTGGCCGCCGAACTGCGCCTTGCCGCCCAGAGGCTGCTGGGTAACGAGCGAGTACGGGCCGGTGGAACGGGCATGGATCTTATCGTCGACCAGATGATGCAGCTTGAGGTAGTACATGTAGCCGACGGTTACGCGGTTGTCGAACTTGTCGCCGGTGCGGCCGTCATAGACGACGCTCTTGCCGTCCTCGTCAACGCCGGCAGCGACCAGAGTCTCCTTGATGTCCTCGAGCGTTGCGCCGTCGAATACCGGCGTCTCGACCTTCCAGCCGAGCTTCTTCGCCGCGAAGCCGAGGTGTACCTCGAGCACCTGACCGATGTTCATTCGGGACGGTACGCCCAGCGGGTTCAGAACGATGTCGAGCGGACGGCCGTCCTCGAGGAACGGCATGTCCTCCTGCGGCAGGATGCGCGAAACGACACCCTTGTTGCCGTGGCGGCCCGCCATCTTATCGCCGACAGAGATCTTGCGCTTCTGTGCGATGTAGACACGAACGACCATGTTGACGCCGGGAGACAGCTCGTCGCCGTTCTCGCGGGTAAATACCTTGACGTCTACGACGATGCCTGCCTCGCCGTGCGGCGTACGCAGGGAGGTGTCGCGAACCTCGCGCGCCTTCTCGCCGAAGATCGCGCGGAGCAGACGCTCCTCAGCGGTCAGCTCGGTCTCGCCCTTCGGGGTGACCTTGCCGACCAGGATATCACCGGCGTGCACCTCGGCGCCGACACGGATGATGCCGCGCTCGTCGAGGTTGCGCAGCGCATCCTCACCGACGTTCGGGATGTCGCGGGTGATCTCCTCGGGTCCGAGCTTGGTATCACGGGACTCGGACTCGTACTCCTCGATATGGATCGAGGTATATACGTCATCGCGGACCAGACGCTCGTTGAGCAGAACTGCGTCCTCGTAGTTGTAGCCTTCCCAGGTCATGAAGCCGATGAGCGCGTTCTTGCCGAGCGCGATCTCGCCCTGATCGGTAGACGGGCCGTCCGCCAGTACGTCGCCCTTCTTCACGCGCTCGCCCAGATCGACGATCGGACGCATGTTGATACAGGTGGACTGGTTGGAGCGGAGGAACTTGGTCAGATGATAGCTCTTGTCGGTGCCGTTGTCGTAGTGGACATTAACCTCGCGTGCGGTGACGCGGGTAACGACGCCGTCGCCCTCTGCCAGCGGAATGGTGCCGGAGTCAACTGCCGCCTTGTACTCCATGCCGGTAGCAACGATCGGAGCCTCGGTCTTGAGCAGCGGGACCGCCTGACGCTGCATGTTCGCGCCCATCAGTGCGCGGTTTGCGTCGTCGTGGTCGAGGAACGGGATGAACGCGGTAGCGACCGAGATCATCATACGCGGAGAAACGTCCATCAGATCGACGTCCTTGCGGTCTACCTCGACGAATTCCTCGCGCAGACGGCAGGTAACGCGGTCGTTGACGAGGTCGTTGTTCTCGTCCATCGGCTCGGTCGCCTGGCAGACGATGAACTCGTCCTCGACGTCTGCGGTCATGTAGCGGACCTCGTCGGTAACGTGGCAGCGGATCTCGCCGGTCGCCTCGTCCTTGACGTGCTCGATGACGCGGTACGGCGCCTCGATGAAACCGAAGTCGTTGATGCGCGCGTAGGTCGCGAGGTAGGAGATCAGGCCGATGTTAGGACCTTCAGGGGTCTCGATCGGGCACAGGCGGCCGTAGTGAGAGTAGTGTACGTCTCGAACCTCGAAGGATGCACGGTCACGGGACAGACCGCCGGGGCCGAGGGCCGACATACGGCGCTTGTGCGTCAGCTCTGCCAGCGGGTTGTTCTGGTCCATGAACTGCGAGAGCGGAGAGGAACCAAAGAATTCCTTGATCGCGGCAGTTACCGGACGGATATTGATCAGGCTCTGCGGGGTTACCACGTCGAGGTCCTGGATGGTCATGCGCTCGCGGATGACGCGCTCCATGCGGGAGAAGCCGATGCGGACCTGGTTCTGGAGCAGCTCGCCCACGCAGCGCAGGCGGCGGTTGCCCAGATGGTCGATGTCGTCTACCGTGCCGATGCCGTGGCTCAGGTTGAGCAGGTAGCAGATGGAGGCGAGCATATCGTCGACGATGATGGTCTTCGGGATGAGGTCATAGTGACGGGCCTTGAACGCCTTCTTGAGCTCCTCGCCCTGTACGCCGGAGTCGATGATCTCCTTGAGGACGGTGAAGCGGACCTTCTCCTTGATGCCGAGCTCTTCAGCGGTCATGCCGAGGTAGTCCTTGAAGTCGTCAACGAATACCATTCCGTTGCCGAACACCTTGACCGGGTTGCCGTCAGTGGACTCAATGATAACGTTGTTGATGCCGCGGGCGGAGATCTCGGTCGCCTTCTCGCGGGACAGCATGGTGTCAGCCTCAGCGACGACCTCGCCGGTCATCGGGTCGGTGACGGTCTCGAGCAGCTTGTGGCCGGTGATGCGGCGCGCGATGTCGAGCTTCTTGTTGTACTTGTAGCGGCCGACTGCGGAAATGTCGTAGCGGCGCATGTCGAAGAACATCATGTCCATGAGGGAGGTCGCCGACTCGACAGAGGGCGGCTCGCCCGGACGCATCTTCTTGTAGATCTCGATGAGGGCCTCGTCCGCGCTGTGCGCCGGGTCCTTGTCGAGGGTCGCGAGAAGGAGCGGGTCCTCGCCGAACAGCTCCTTGATCTCTGCGTCGGTCTTGACACCGATAGCGCGGATGAAGGAGGTGATCGGAATTTTGCGGTTCTTGTCGATGCGGACATAGAAAATGTCGTTTGCATCGGTCTCGTACTCGAGCCATGCGCCGCGGTACGGGATAACGGTGGTGGAGAGCAGGACCTTATCGGTCTTGTCGAGCTCCTTGCCGTAGTATACGCCGGGAGAACGGACCAGCTGAGATACGATCGCGCGCTCTGCGCCGTTGATGATGAAGGTCGCGGAGTCGGTCATCTTCGGGAAGTCGCCCATGAAGATCTCCTGTTCCTTGATCTCGCCCGTCTCCTTGTTGCGCAGACGCATACGGACCTTGAGCGGCGTTGCATATGTTGCATCGCGTGCCTTGCACTCTTCGATACTGTACTTCGGCTCTTCATCCATCGTATAGTCGAGGAAGGAAAGCTCCAGATTACCGGTGTAGTCCGTAATGGAAGCGGCGTCGGCAAAAACCTCACGCAGTCCCTCTGCGAGGAACCACTCGTAGGACTTCTTCTGCACCTCGATCAGATTCGGCATCTCCAGAATCTCTTCGATGCGTGCAAAGCTCTTTCGTGTGGTCTTGCCGTGCTGTACGTCTTTCACCTTCATGTGCTTTGATCACTCCGTTTCTTTCGGCATAGTTGGTGTTGATACGCCCGGCGGCGTTGTAAAAACTTCATTCGTTTGTCTTGCTTTTTTCAGCAGACAGTGCTAACATATCATTAGGCATGCGAAGTGCCCTTCGATTTTTAGCAGCAAATTATTATATCATGTTTTGCGGTGTTTCGTCAAGTAATTATTGCACAAAAAGGCAGAGGTTTTACCCTCTGCCTTTGTTTTTTGCTCTAAAAAGAGCAGAAAACTTTTCTCTTTTTACCGTCAGCAGACGGCAGACCTTCCGCCGATACAGCGGCTCGCCGCTGGAGGCGGCTTTACGCTCGAT
>ERZ773169.1867-NODE-1867-length-17001-cov-8.163519_pt1 | contig 17001 bp, 10 predicted proteins | sample MGYA00580536_ERZ773169 | MGnify/ENA primary metagenome ERZ773169 (study PRJEB29015, sample SAMEA2737814) | human gut metagenome | biome: human gut; feature: human-associated habitat; material: faeces | place: China | collected 2012 ...
CGCGGATGTCGTCCATCATCTGCATGACCTTGATGTTCGCGCCGCCGTGCTTGGGACCCTTCAGGCTGGAAAGCGCCGCCGCGATGACGGAGTAGGTGTCCGACCCGGACGAGGTGACGACGCGGGTCGTGAAGGTCGAGTTGTTGCCGCCGCCGTGCTCCATGTGCAGCAGCAGGGCAATGTCCAGCACGTGGGCCTCGAGGTCGGTGTACTTCTGGTCGGGACGCAGCATCTTCAGCAGGTTTTCCGCCGTGGACAGGCTCGGGTCGGGGCGGTGGATGTACATGCTGCCGCCGCACTCATAGTAATTGTAGGCGTGGTAGCCGTAGACCGCCAGCATCGGGAAAACGCTGATGAGCTTGATGCACTGTTCCAGTTGGGTCTGCAGGTCGGTCTTGCCAATGTCGTCATCGTAGCTGGCCAGCGTCAGCACGCTGCGGGTCAGCGAGTTCATCAGGTCGTGACTGGGGGCCTTCATGATGACGTCGCGCACAAAGTTTGTCGGCAGGTCGCGGCATTTGGCAAGGCAGGTGGTGAAGCTCTCGAGCTGCTCTTTGTTCGGCAGGTCGCCGAGCAGCAGCAGATAGGCCGCGCCCTCAAACGCATAGCGCTTGCCGCGCAGACCGCGGATCAGGTCATAGACGTTGTAGCCGCGGTACCAGAGCTTGCCCTCGCAGGGAACCTTCTGGCCGTCGCGCTCCTCAAAGGCGTCGATGCGGGAAATATTCGTGATGCCCGCCAGCACACCCTTGCCGTTTTTGTCGCGCAGACCGCGCTTGATGTCGTATTGGGCAAACAGCGTGGGATCAATGCGGTTGTTGGTGACACATTCCTCGGTAAAAATGCGGGCTTCCTTTTCAATGGCTGCGTAGTCGCTCATGGTGACGGCCTCCCTTTCCCTTTCTTGTCCGTGTGTGGTAAACACTTTGTAGCAGCGGCGGTCTATTCTACAAATCGTATAACGTATAAATCTATTATACATGGAAATTGGACAGTCTGTCAAACAAAGTTTTTGTGAACAAAATGACAAGAAGAAAATGACAAGGTTGTAGGGGCCGGGCATGCCCGGCCCGGAGGTGTAAGGCGGACGTGTGCTTTCCGGGATGGATAAATCCCTCCCCTACAAACGCCGTTGCCGGGAGTTTGTAGGGCGGCCAGCCCTCTGGCCGCCGCGGACGCTTGCGACAGCAGGAAAGTTTACGGGTTGCCACACTGTAGGGGGCGGCGTCCCCGACGCCCCGCGGAGGGGTCAAGACCCCTCCCTACAAGGCCACAATAAAAGGGGCGACAAACAAAAAGGGAGAGGCTCTCCCTCTCCCATGAAACGTGATTATACTTTTACTCCGCCACCAGCACCGTCACGCTCGTCGGGGCCAGCTCCAACGCATCCCGGAAGCAGGGGCCGAAGGGGGTCACACCGGCGTGGACGCCGTCGCTTACTTTGCGCCAGGTACCGGCTGGCAGGCTGGCCCACTGGCGGGTGCGCTCGGGGTTGTAGTAGACGGCCAGCTGACCCGCCGTGGCCGTGCCGTCGTTCTCCGGCACAAAGCCGATGAGCCAGCCCGGCAGGGCCAGAATAAACGGCTCCGGCTCCCCTGCCGCGCCGCTCAGCCGCGGATAGGCGCGGCGGATGGCCAGCATGCCGCGGTAAAACGCCGTCAGCGCGGCAAACTCCGGGCGGTGGGCGCGGGTCCAGTCCAGCCGGTTCGTGGCCAGCGGCCCCTTGTAGCTGCTGTGGTCGCCGTGCTTGGTGCGGCCCCACTCCTCGCCCGCCTGCATAAAGGGAAGACCCTGGCAGGTCAGGTAGATGCCCGCCGTCATGCGGTTCTGTGCCAGCAAATCGGCGTCGGGGCAGTCGTAATCGCCGCGGCGGCCCACGGCGGCCAGCTTGTCCCAGAGCGTGTAGTTGTCATGGGCGGAGACGTACTGCACGACCTGCCCGGCGCGCTTGGGCAGGAAGCCGTGTGCGCCGCTGCGCCACGCGCTGATCGAGTGCAGCACATCGTAGCCATGCTGCGGTGCGCCGTTGACATAGCCCGCGTTGGCCGCGTCAAAGACGTTGCCCTTGATGCAGTCCCGCGTGTCATCGCAGAAAAATCCGATGCGTTCATGCAGTGCGTCGAGGGCGCGCTTATCGGCGGGGCGTGCGCCGCCTTCAAGGTTCGTGCCGCCGCCCATCCAGGGCTCGCCGTACAGTAAAATGCTCTCGCCGCCGGGCAGACTGTCCAGCGCGGCGCGGATGGCGTTCATCGTGTCCACATCCTCCAGCGCCATCAGGTCAAAGCGGAAACCGTCGATGTGGTAGGCTGTGGCCCAGTACAGCACTGACTCGACCACGTATTTGCGCACCATCGGGCGCTCGCTGGCCAGGTCACAGCCGCAGCCGGAGCCGTTGGTCATCATGCCGTTGGGCCAGCGGCGGTTCCAGTAGCCGGGCACGGTGCGCTCCAGATTGCTCTCGCCGTGGTAGGTGTGGTTGTAGACTACGTCCATCACGACGCCCAGCCCCGCGCGGTGCAGCGCGGCGACCATGGCGCGGCACTCCTTGACGCGCACCTCGCCGTGGAACGGGTCGGTGGCAAAGCTGCCCTCGGGCACGTTGTAGTTCTGCGGGTCGTAGCCCCAGTTGTAGCCGCCGTCGGGGCGGGACTCGTCCACCGTGGCGTAGTCGTAGATGGGCTGTAATTGCACATGGCTGATGCCCAGATTTTTCAGATAATTCAGGCAGGTCGGGTGTTCGCCGTCGTTGTCCAGCGTGGTGTCATCGGGCGTGAAGCCCATGAACTTGCCGCGCCACTCCGGTTTTACACCGCTGTGCCCGTCAGCGGAAAAGTCCGCCACATGCACCTCCCACACGCTGCGGGCGTGGGCCGGGATGTCGGGGCGCCGGTCCTGCTCCCAGCCGTCGGGGGCAGCCTGTGTCAGGTCCACCACCATGCCGCGGGTGCCGTTGGCCCCGGCACTGCGGGCGTAGGGGTCCACGACCTCATGCACGCGGCCATCCGGAAAGTAGATGCGGTAGATGTAATACGTCCCGTGCAGGTTGCCGGGCAGCACAATGGCCCAGACGCCGCCATCGCCGCGGCGCATTTCGTGTACGCCCAGCTCTTTCGCGCCCGGCTCGGCGTCGGTGCCGGTGGCATACAGGCAGACCACGACTCCGCAGGCAGTGGGAGCCCACAGCTTGAAGGTGGTTCCCTCCGCCGTTGGATTTGCGCCGAGGTCGCTGCCGTGGTAATAGGGCAGCTCACAGGCCTGATGCCAGTTCATGAGTGATCGCTCCTTACAAATAATCTGCATTTATTGTAGCAGGTAGAGCGACAGTTTGCAAGGGAAACGTTTCAACGCCCAGCGGAAACCTCTGCATCCAGCATTCCATGTAAAGAAGCCATACACAAGCAAAAATCCCCTGCCCGTGCGGACAGGGGATGCGGTTGCTTATAGAGGTGGATTACTCGCCCAGATGCCAGATGTCCTTGTTGTACTCGGCAATCGTGCGGTCACTGCTGAACAGGCCGGCCTTGGCAATGTTGATGACGCACTTCTTGCGCCAGCCCAGCGGGTCGCAGGCGTAGTCGCTCAGGGCCTGACCCTTGCGCACCACATAGGCGTTGAAGTCGGGCAGCGTCTGGAACCAGTCCTTCCAGACCAGCTCGTCGTGCAGGCGGCGCAGGTTTTCCTCATGCCCGGCGGCCAGCATCTCCGGCCCGACGAGGAAATCGACGGCGCGGCGGATGTTGGGGTCACCCTCCACCCACTGGCTGGCCTGATAGTCGCCCATCTCATAGCGGTGGATGACCTGGTCGGACGTCTGGCCGAAGATATAGATGTTCTCATCGCCGACCTGCTGACAGATCTCGACGTTCGCACCGTCCATCGTGCCCAGCGTCAGCGCACCGTTGAGCATGAACTTCATGTTGCCGGTGCCGGACGCCTCTTTGGAGGCCAGCGAGATCTGCTCCGACAGGTCGCAGGCGGGGATGAGCTTCTCAGCGGCGGTGACGTTGTAGTTTTCCACAAAGACAACCTGCAGATACTTCGACACGACCGGATCCGCCGCAATGACCTTAGACAGGGTCAGCAGGGCGTGGATGATGTCCTTGGCAATCGTGTACGCCGGGGCGGCCTTGGCACCGAAGATGCTGACCAGCGGTGTGGCGGGCAGATGCCCGGCCTTGATCTCATGATACTGGTGGATCAGGTAGAGCAGGTTCAGCTGCTGGCGCTTGTACTCATGCAGACGCTTGGACTGGATGTCGAACATTGCATCCGGGTCAACGGTGATGTTCTGCGTGCGGTACAGCCAGTCGGCCAGTGCGCGCTTGTTCTGCGCCTTGACGGCGGAGAACTGCTGCAAAATATCGACATTTTCCGTGTAGGGCAGCAGTTTTTCAAGCTCGGCGGCGTCCTTGCGGAAGCCGGAACCGATGAGCTTTTCGATCTCGGCGGTCAGTGCCGGGTCGCACTCCAGCAGCCAGCGGCGGAAGGTGATGCCATTGGTCTTATTGTTGAATTTTTCGGGGTAGAGCTGGTAAAAGCCGTGCAGCTCGCTGTTTTTCAGGATCTCGGTGTGCAGATAGGCAACGCCGTTCGTCGAGTGGGTGAAGTGGATGTCCATGTGGGCCATGTGAACGCGGTCGTCCCCGTCGATGATGGCCAGACTCTCGTCGGTGGTGCGGGTGCGGGCCAGCGTGTCGAGCTTTTCAATGATGGGCATGAGCTGCGGCACGACGGCGTCCAGATAGGCGCGGGGCCACTTTTCGAGCGCCTCGGCCAGAATGGTGTGGTTCGTGTAGGCACAGGTCTTTGTGACGATCTCGACGGCCTCGTCAAAGTCGATGCCCTTCTCCCCCAGCAGGCGGATCAGCTCGGGGATAACCATGCTGGGGTGGGTGTCGTTGATCTGGATGGCGGCGTAGTCGGCCAGATCGTGGTAATCACAGCCGCGGGCGGCGCACTCGGCCAGAATCAACTGGGCCCCGGCGGAAACCATCAGGTACTGCTGGTAGACGCGCAGACGGCGTCCGGCCTCGTCGGAGTCATCGGGATACAGGAAAAGCGTCAGGTTTTTGTCGATGTCGGTCTTGTCGAACGTGATGCCGTCGTGGACGATGCTCTCATCAATGGTGTCGAGATCGAACAGATTCAGCGTGTTCGTGCGGCCCTCGTAGCCCGTGACGGCCAGCTTGTACAGACGGGCGTTGTAGGTCTTGCCGGCCAGTTCGACGGGATAGACCGTATCCGTTTTTTCCGCCCAGGAGTGGGCGGTCAGCCACGGGTCGGGCAGCTCATTCTGGATGCCGTCCTTGAAGGACTGGTGGAACAGGCCGAAGTGATACCGCAGGCCGACACCGTCGCCGGGCAGGTTCAGCGTGGCGAGAGAGTCAAGGAAACAGGCGGCCAGACGGCCCAGTCCGCCGTTGCCAAGGCTGGGCTCCGGCTCGACCTCCTCAATATCGGACAGGTTTTTCCCGGCAGCGGCCAGCGCGGTGCGGGTGTCGTCGTACAGCCCTAAATTGATAAGGTTGTTGGACAGCAGCTTGCCGATCAGAAACTCAGCGCTGATATAGTAGAGCTTGCGGCCCGTGACGGGACGGACGCGGGCGGCGCTCTGTTCGCGGACGATGTCCAGCAGGGCCAGATAGATTTCCTGGTCGGTGCAGGCGGTCAGGGGCTTGTTGGTTCTGGCTTCCATCGCAGCAGTCATATTCATAAGAGGTTCCCTCCATTCGTGTATGGGCTTCTTGGGTACAACTTGGTTATACCACACAAAACGTGCATCTGACTTGCAAAATACCCGCAACTTATGGTACAATACTATCATGCGAGGTGAAAATATGGCAAAACAAGAGCGCTTACGCGAAGCAAAGCAACACGGGGCCGCGTGGTTCCCGTTCAATATCTACCCGTGCACGATCCCGAAGGACTTCCCGCAGGTGGCGCTGCACTGGCAGGACAGCATGGAGCTGGTCTTTGTCAAAAAAGGGCGCGGCATCGTGCAGGCCGGGCTGACGACCTACACGGCACAGGCAGGCGACATTTACGTGTTTGCCCCCGGCGTACTGCACGCCCTGCGCCAGCTGCCCGGTGAGGCAATGGAATATGAGAACATCATCTTTGAGCTGGAGCTGCTGGGCGGCGCCGGTGACATCTGTGCCGAGAAGTACCTGCTGCCGCTGCAGAGCGGGCGTCTGGCTCTGCCCATGCGCCTTGGCCCGGAAGACTGGGGCTACAACTGGGCGGTGCGGTGCCTGCACGCGGCGGAGGAATTCAACAAGATCAAAGACGTGGGATATGAACTCTGTATAAAGGGCGAGCTGCTGCTGTTTCTGGCGGCGCTGGTGGGCCGCACCGGAGACCTGCCCCCTGCCGATACCCCCGACACCCGGCGGCTGAAAACCGTGGTGCAGCTTGTGAATGAGGGCTACGCGGGGGCGCTGCATGTGACCGACGCAGCGGCGGCCTGCGGATGCAGCCCCAGCCATTTTATGCGCTGGTTCAAGAAAATGACCGGGCAGGGCTTTACCGAATACCTGAACGAGCAACGCCTGAACGCCGCCGCCGATGCCCTGCGCAGCGGCAGCGATACCGTGCTGGCGATTGCGGAGCAATGCGGGTTTGAGAATTTGTCCTACTTCAACCGTCTGTTCAAAAAGCGGTACGGGATGACGCCGCGGGAATATAGGGGGAGAAAATAAAAAAGCCTTCCCCCGCGGGGGAAGGTGGCCCGAAGGGCCGGATGAGGGGCGAGTCTGCGGCGAAATCCCGTGAACGGGTGGCTGCGGAAACTTTGCCCTCATCAGTCCGCTTCGCGGACAGCTTCCCCCGCGGGGGAAGCCTGAAATTATGCCTTTTTGCTGTAATCCCGTGCGCCGTAAATCGCCGTGCCGACGCGGACAATGGTCGCGCCCTCGGCGATGGCGGCGGCGTAGTCGTGGCTCATGCCCATGGACAGAATGTCCATCTGCGCCCGGTCATAGTGCTGGGCGTCGGCTCTGGCCAAAAGCTCCCGCATCTGTGCAAAAAAGCGGCGAGTCTCGGTGTCGTCGGCGTCGGCGGGCGGGATCGCCATCAGGCCGCGCAGACGGATGTGCTCCCTGGCGGCGGCAGCCTCCAAAAGCGGGAACAGGCTGTCGGCGTCCACGCCGCTCTTGCTGGCCTCCTCGCCGATGTTGATCTCGACGAGAATGTCCTGCACCAGCCCCAGACGGGCCGCGGCGGCATCAATCTTATCCAAAAGGCGCGTGCTGTCCACGCTCTGGATCAGCGCGGCGCGGCCTACGACCTTGTTGACCTTGTTCGTCTGTAAATGCCCGATGAAGTGCCCGGGCTTGCCGTTGTAGGCGTTCGCGTCGGTCTTTTCGACCAGCTCCTGCACATGGTTTTCACCGAAAAGGTCAATGGGCAGGTCGGCGCTGTAGCGCACCTCCTCCACCGTGCGGGTCTTGCAGGCGGCGCAAAGGCGCACCTCTGCCGGGTCGCGGCCTGCGGCCTTGGCGGCAGCGGCCATCGTCTCACGGATCTTCGCGACGGCCTCGGCCATCTGCTGCTTCTGGGCTTCGGGAATCATCGCACTTCCTCCTGACTGTAAACGGCGCGGGAACCGCCGATGAACGGCGGACGGGTGCGGGCGCAGAGCAGAATTGCCTGCCCGATGTGGTCCATCGACAAGCGCACCGGTACAGCCACGCGGCGCAGGTGCATACCGATCAGCGTACCGCCGATGTCCATGCCCGCGGCGGCCCTGACCTCCTCCACAAGGACGGGGTCGTTAAAGCGCTGCCAGCAGTTCGTGGCCCAGCTGCCGCCCGCGTGGGGCTGCGGAATGGCCGAGACAATCTGATAGCCGTTGGCCTTCGCGGCCTCGCGCTCAATGACGATAGAACGGTTCAGATGCTCACAGCACTGGGCGGCCAGATAGACGCCCTGCTCCTGCAATGGCGGCAGCACGCCCGCCAGCACGGCAGCGGCAGCCTCCATGCTGGAATCCTTGCCGATGCGCCCGCCCATGATCTCGCTGCTGGAGCAGCCGACCACAAAAATGTCCCCGGTCTTAAGATGCGCAGCCTGCAGCAGTTCTTCCGCAGCCTGCCGCGCCTGCGCCGTAAGTTTTGCATAATCCACAGGTAATGCCCCCTTTGGTTACTATTATAGCAGGGGTGTCAATAAAAGAAAAGCCTTCCCCCGCGGGGGAAGGTGGCCCGCAGGGCCGGATGAGGGCGACCCTGCGGATGCTGCTCATAAATGGGTGGCTGCGGGAGCTTTGCCCTCATCAGTCCGCTTCGCGGACAGCTTCCCCCGAGGGGGAAGCCTTTAGGCATTTTTTACATTAGAACCAACCTGCGTCAATTTGTCAAGCCGTCACATCCTCAAACTGACTGTTGTACAAATCGGCATAGAACCCGCCGGCTTCGATCAGCTCGTCGTGGGTGCCCTGCTCGACAATGTCGCCCTCGCGCATGACCAGGATCAAATCGGCATCGCGGATGGTGGACAGGCGGTGCGCGATGACGAAGCTCGTGCGGCCCTGCATCAGGCGGTCCATAGCCGTCTGGATGCGCTGCTCGGTGCGGGTGTCAACGCTCGATGTCGCCTCATCGAGGATCAGGATGCGGTTGTCCGCCAAAATCGTGCGGGCAATCGTCAAAAGCTGCTTCTGGCCTTGGCTGACGTTGGAGGCGTCCTCGTTCAGCTCCATCTGGTAGCCGCCGGGCAGCGTGCGGATAAAGTGGTCGGCGTTTGCAGCCTTCGCAGCGGCAATGACCTCCTCGTCCGTGGCATCCAGACGGCCATAGCGGATGTTCTCCATGATCGTGCCCTTGAACAGCCAGGTATCCTGCAGCACCATGCCGAAGCCCTCGCGCAGGTCGCTGCGGTCAAAGTCCCTGACGTTGTGGCCGTTCAGCAAAATTTCGCCGGAATCCACATCGTAGAACCGCATGAGCAGCTTGACCATTGTGGTCTTGCCCGCGCCGGTGGGGCCGACGATGGCGACCTTCTGGCCGGGCTTGACATTGCAGCTGAAATTGTGGATGACGGTCTTTTCCGGCGTGTAGCCGAACTTTACATGGTCAAACGTGACCTGGCCGTCGATGCAGGCGGGGTCGGCGCGGCGGGCGGGGTCGGCCAGCTGGTCCTCCTCGGGCTCGTTCAAAAATTCAAAGACGCGCTCGGCGGCGGCGGTCATGCTTTGCAGCATGTTGGACACCTGCGCCAGCTGCTGGATGGGCTGGGTGAAGTTCTTGACGTACTGGATGAACGCCTGAATGTCGCCGATGGTGATGGCGCCCGCTGCGGCAAAAATGCTGCCGACGATGGCGACGGCCACATAGCCCAGGTTGCCCACAAAGTTCATGATGGGCTGCATCAGGCCGGACAAAAACTGCGATTTCCACGCGGATTCGTACAGCTTATCGTTCGCGTCGTTGAAGTCGTCCAGCACGGCGGCCTCGCGGTTGAACGCCTTGATGACGTTGTGGCCGGAGTAGACCTCCTCGACCTGACCGTTGACAACGCCCAGTGTCGCCTGCTGCGCCTTGAAATACTTCTGGCTGAACTTGACGACCACCAGCACCAGCGCCAGCGAGACCGGCAGGATCAGCAGGGCGATCAGCGTCATTTTAGGGCTGATGGACAGCATCATGATGAGCACGCCGACCATCGTCGCAACGCTGGTGATCAGCTGGGTCACGCTCTGGTTCAGGCTCTGGCCCAGCGTATCCACGTCGTTTGTAATGCGGGACAGCACCTCGCCGACGGTGCGCTTTTCAAAGTAGGCCAGCGGCAGGCGGTTGATCTTTTTGCTGATCTGGTCGCGGAAGTCGTAGCAGACCTTCTGCGACAGGCCGGACATGAGCCAGCCCTGAATGAAGCTGAACGCCGCGGACAGCAGGTACATGCCCAGCAGGAACAGCAGCACCTTGCCGATGTAGGCAAAGTCGATGCCGCCCACGCCGCGCAGCTTGGCAATCCAGCCGGTGGCCAGCGCCGTGGTGGCCTTGGCCAGGATCTTCGGCCCTGCAATGTTGAAAATGGTTGACAGAACAGCAAAAACAATAACGACGACCAGCGACAGCTTATACTTGCTCATGGCGGCCAGCAGCTGGCGCAGCGTGCCCTTGAAGTCCTTGGCGCGCTCCGTCGTCATGCGTCCGTGTCTTGGCATATCACTCACCCTCCTTCTGCAAATTCAGTTCCTTCTGGCTCAGCTGGCTGCGCGCAATTTCCTGATACGCGGGGCAGCTTTCCATCAGCTGGGCATGGGTGCCCTTGCCGACGATGCGGCCCTCATCCAGCACCAGGATCTGGTTCGCGTGCAGCACGGTGGAGATGCGCTGCGCTACAATAATGACCGTGGCGTTGTCGGTTTTAGCCTTCAGCGCACGGCGCAGCGCCACGTCGGTCTTGTAGTCCAGCGCCGAGAAGCTGTCGTCAAACAGATAGATCTGCGGGTGCTTGGCAATAGCGCGGGCAATCGAAAGGCGCTGCTTCTGCCCACCGGAGACGTTGCTGCCGCCCTGGGCAATCGGGCTGTCGAAGCCCTCGGGCTTGGCGGAGATGAACTCCGTGGCCTGGGCGATCTCGGCGGCCTGCTCTGCGTCGGCGTCGGTGATGTGGTCGCCGCCGAACTTCAGGTTGGATGTGATCGTGCCGCTGAACAGCACGCCCTTCTGCGGTACATAGCCCAGCTCGTCGTGCAGCTGTGCCTGGGTCATGTCGCGCACGTCAACGCCGTCAATCGTCACGCTGCCCTCGGTCACATCGTAGAAGCGCGGGATCAGGTTGAGCAGCGTAGATTTGCCGCAGCCCGTGGAGCCGATGATGGCCGTTGTCTCGCCGGGTCTGGCCGTGAAACTGATGTGCTCGAGCGCGTCCTCGTCGGAGCCGGGATAGCGGAAGCTGACGTCATGGAACGCCACAACGCCGTGGGTGCCGTCCGCGGGCAGTGCCTTGGGCGCAGCGGGGTCATGGATGGTCGAGGGGGTCTTGATGACCTCGTCAATGCGGTCCGCAGCCACACCGGCACGGGGCAGCATGACGGCGACCATCGAGAGCATGAGGAACGACATGACGATCTGCATCGTGTAGGTGATGAACGCGATCATCTCGCCCACCTGCATGCTGCCCAGATCCATCGCCTTGCCGCCGAACCAGACGATGAGCAGGCTCGTGCCGTTCATGATGAGCGTCATAAACGGCATCATGGCGACCATCGTGCGGTTGGTGAACAGCTGGGTCTTCATCAGGTCGGTGTTGGCCCTGTCAAAGCGCTTTTCCTCAAATTCCTCGCGGCTGAACGCGCGGATGGGCATAATGCCGGTCAGGATTTCGCGGCTGACAAGGTTCAGCCGGTCCACCAGGACTTGCATCTGCTTGAATTTCGGCATGGCTACGTTCATCAAAACGGCGATGAGCGCCAGCAGTGCGGCCACGGCCACAAAGATGATCCATTCCAGCCCCGTGTTGCCGCTGGCAACGTGCATGATGCCGCCAATGCCCAAAATGGGCGCGTAAGCCACCATGCGCAGCAGGATCACGCAGACGAACTGCACCTGCTGGATGTCGTTCGTGGTGCGGGTAATCAGTGAAGCAGTGGAAAATTTTTCGATTTCGGCGTTGGAGTAGCCGACGACGGTCCTGAACACGTCGCGGCGCAGGTCACGGCCAATGGCGGCGGAGACGCGGGACGCAATAAAGCCTACGGCGACGGCCACGGCGACCATGAGCAGCGTTAAAGCCAGCATCTGGCCGCCCGTGCGCAGCAGATAGGACATTTGCACGTCATGGGCAATGCCCTGGGCGTCATATTCCAGCGCGACGAGCAGCATGGCTTGGCTGGACAGGCCGTCGGCGACGGTCTCGTCCAGCTGGGCGAGACCGTCCGTCAGCTGGCTCTGCAGCACTTCCCGTGTGCGGGGGGCCTGGGACGCGGCGGCCAGCTGCGTGGCGACGGCGTCGAGGTCATAGGCCGTGGGGACCACGGTGTCGGTGGTACCGGCGGCAGTGGCGGCATTCTTCGCCGCGGCCATGTACAGCACAACGTCCGGCGTTGTGAACGCATTTTCCAGCGCGGCGGTGTCCGCGTCCGGGTTCAGTGTGCGCACACCGTCCGCGTCGGGGGCGGTGTAGGCTTCGTCCGCCAGTGCGGCGTCGTCCTCGGACATGAGCAGCTCGAGCGCCTGCAGCGTTGTGCTGCGGACGGTGTCGGGCACGGGGCTTTCAATGCCGCCCTGCTGGATGCCGGTGTCCACAATTTTGCTTGTGTAGTCGGGCAGGCTTAAATCGCAGTATGCCTGCACGATGAGCAGCGCAACGACGGCCAGGCAGGCCGCCCAGTGCCGCCCCAGCTGCTTAAAAATTTTCGTCATGCGGGGGTTCTCCTTTCAAATCGGTTTTCATAGCGGCGTTCTCGGCCTCGATGGCGGCGAGCAGAGCGTCCTTTACGGCGTTGGCCTGCGCCAGCTGCTCCGGGGTCAGCCGCGCCATGATGCGGGCAAAATAGTCGTTCATGGCCTGCTCATTGGCTTTGCGGGCGCGCTCCCCTGCCGGGGTGATGCGCACCAGCGTCTTGCGGCGGTCCTTGGGGTCTGTCTCGCGGACGATGTGGCCGGTCTGCTCCATCTGACGCAGCCCGCGGGAAATCGCCGGCATAGGCTGGTGCGTCTGCCGCGCAATGTCCGAGACATAGATCGCGCCGTCGCAGCCGTGCTGCTCAATGAGATTGTACAGACTTTGCAGCATGCCATAGCGGCATTTGGGCTGCCCGGCCAGTGCCATGCGCATCCCGCGCTTGGACAGTGTGTGCAGCCGCGCCACAAAGCGGAACACCCCGCTCAGATAAGGGGCTTCAGTGCCCATTGGTGAACACCTCCTGTTAATAGTTGGCTTGTGTTAATTATTAAAACATGATAATAATACACCCTCCTGCACCGCGGTGCAAGAGGGTGTAAGGAAGTTTTAAGATTTGTTCATAAAGTGGGGCTTATTCCTTCACACAAGCAAGATTGCTCAGCGTCACACCCTTGCACAGCCCCAGCGGCAGGGTGACGGACGGCTTGGTGATGGTAATGTCCTTAAAGACAATGTCCTCGACCTCATAGCCCGGCTTGTCAAAGCCCGCAATCTCGATCGGGGCGGCATCGTGTCGGCTGCGGTCATGGTCCAGCACCTCGGCGGTCAGGGTCAGCCGCTCAAAGAAGCAGTGCTCGAGCTTCGGCGGGGCACCGGCGGGCACACCGTCGTCATTGTACGGTACGCTGTGCAGCATGACGCGGGGCGTGATGCAGTCCCGCACGGTCACGCCGCGCACATAGCCGCCGCGCTTGGGCGTGGCCTTGATCTCGATGCCGGACAGCGAGTTTGCCAGATCGCAGTCCCAGATCTGCACGTCCTCCACGCCGCCGCTCATCTCGCTGCCGATGCAGATGCCGTGGCCGCAGTCGCTGTGGCAGTCAAACACCCGGATATGCGCGCAGGGACGGTTGATTTCGTTGCCCTCGGGGTTCTTGCCGCTCTTGATGGCGACAGCGTCGTCCCCCGTGAAGAACTCCGACGCAAACAGCGTGCAGTTCGTCGAGGAATCCGGGTCCCAGCCGTCGCCGTTCCAGACGCCCTCGGACACAAAGGTGCAGTGGTCGGTCTGGATGTCGTCGCAGTAGATCATGTGGACGTTCCAGGACGGGCCGTTTTTCAGCGTGATACCGCTGATCCAGACGTTCTCACAGTTGCTTAAATTGATAAGCCGCGGGCGGACGCGGCCCGGGATCGTGTCGCTGTTCTCGCAGCTTTCGACGAGCTCCCGGTTGTCGTCCAGAAAGCTCTTGATGCGGGCACGCTCGTCCTCAATGATCTTGCGGGCCAGCTCCTGCCCGCCGCCGCAGATCGTGCCCCTGCCGCGGATGATGATATTGCGGCAGTTCGGGCCGGTCTTGTGGTTCATGTCGCCCGCGTTCAAAAGGCTTGAGTAGCAGCGCATCTCGGTGCCCTCAAACCGGCTGGGGATGCGGGGCGAATAGTCGTGAATGTTCGTTGTGCCCTGCAGGACCGCGCCCTTGGCCAGATAAATTTCCAGATCGCTGTGCAGCCGCAGTGCGCCGGTCAGGAAATCGCCTGCCGGCACGTACAGAATATCGTCCGCGCCGCAGTCGTTGATGGCCCGCTGTAAATTGTCGGTGTTCAGAATATGGCCGTCGCCCTTGCAGAAGTAGGGCGCGGCGGTAATGTCGATGCGGCGTTTTTCCCTGCCGAACTGCAGCGTGGCCGAGCCGATGCAGTAGCTGCCGCTGACCACGTCCACCCGGAAGGCGCTGCCGTAGCTCAGCCCCTCTATCGTAAAATGGGTGCGGTCTGTGCGGCCAATGGCCTCGCCGTTCAGGGAGACCGTGTATTCCGCCCCGCTGGGCGCGGCGGCGGGTTTATCCCAGTACAGCACCGCGTAATCTTCGGTGCAGCGTATATTCAAATTGCCTTGTTTCATGGTGACGTCCTTTGGTTATGGGGAGTTTGCTCTTTCTTACATATTGTACCACAGTGTGCGCGTTTATCCAAGACTTGGGGGTGACAAAATACGCGGGCTGAAACGCTGCAGGTTTTTACACTTTGTAAGGTTGACAGACATCGGCACGCTGGACCTGATCGACGATGACAAGGTCTGCCTGACGAACCTGGACCGCCAGATCCCCGGCAGCAACGCCTACGTCCCCGCCGTTGCCGGTCTGATCTGCGCCGGTGAGGTCATCAATGATATTGCGCTGAACCGTGTGTAACAGCTTTGCTCCCCGCTGATCCGGCGGGGAGCTTTGCTTTTGCGCGGAATGTATGGTACAATAGGGAAACACTGTAGGGGCCGGGCATGCCCGGCCCGCGGCCTGCCCATAAGCGGGCGTCCCCCGTGAAGCTGCGGGCCGCACATGTGCGGCCCCTACTGCGCGGCAATTGATACTGCACGAAAGGAGCTGCCATGGACAAGGCTATATTTGAAACGGCCCATCTGGCGGCCCTGAACGACCAGCAGCGCGCGGCGGTGGAGGCGGTCAACGGCCCGGTGCTGCTGCTGGCGGTGCCGGGCAGCGGCAAAACCACCGTGCTCATCACCCGGCTGGGCTATATGACCGAGGTCTGCGGCATTGCGTCGGAAGCCATCCTGACAATGACCTACACCGTCGCCGCCACGCAGGAGATGCGCGCCCGGTTCGCGGCGCGGTTCGGCGGCGAATTGGCCGCACGGCTGGAATTCCGCACCATCAACGGTGTGGCGGCGCGCATCATCGCGCTGTACAGCCGCATGTATGGCCGTACCCCGCCGGAGCTCATCCGCAATGAGAGCGAGACCACGCCGCTGCTCATGCGGCTATGGCAGGACACAAACCACGAGTACCCCGCCGAGAGCACGGTCAAGGATCTGCGCACGGCCATCACCTACATTAAAAATATGTGCCTGACCGACGCGGAATTGGACGAGCTGGAAACCGACATTGAGAATCTGCCTGACCTGTACCGCGGCTACCAGAAGGCGCTGAAGGCCGCGCACAAAATGGACTACGACGACCAGCTCTGCTTTGCGCTGCAAATCCTGCGCGGTGCGCCCGCGGTTGCGGCGGCGTTCCGCAAACGGTACAAGTATTTCTGCGTCGATGAGTCGCAGGATACGTCCAAGGTACAGCATGAAATTATCCGCGTGCTGGCGCAGGAAGGCGGCAATATCTTTATGGTCGGCGACGAGGACCAGAGCATTTACGGCTTCCGCGCCGCCTACCCCCAGGCGCTGATGGACTTTGAAAAAACCTATCCCGGCGCACAGATTTTGCTGATGGAGCAGAACTATCGCTCCACAGAGCCGATTCTGGAGGCTGCCAACCGCTTTGTGGCGCGCAACCGCTATCGCCGCCCCAAGACTATCACACCGACGCAGGGCCCCGGCGCACCGCTGCAGATCGTCACCGTGCCGCACCGCGCCGACCAGCTGCCATTCTTGTTTGAGACGGCGCAGCACTGCGATACCGGGACGGCGGTGCTGTTCCGCAACCACGAGAGCGCACTGCCCATCATCGACCTGTGCGAGCGGCGGGGCATCCCCTACGCCTGCAAGGCAGTGGACCAGACCTTTTTTACCAACAAGATCGTCCGCGATGTGACCGACATTTTCACGCTGGCCGCACACCCCGCGGATGGGGAAACTTTTCTGCGCTGCTACTACAAATTCGGCGTGCCTGTCACCCGCGCACAGGCGCTGTTTGCCTGCAATCAGGCGCGGCAGTACGGGCAGGGCTGCTGGACGGCCCTGCTGAATGAGGACAGCATCCGTCCGCGCACCCGCGCCGCCATGGCTGACGTGGCGGACGGTCTGGCGCGTCTGCCCAAAATGGCCGCGGACGATGCAGTGCGGTTCCTGGCCGACCAGCTGGGCTACGGCAAATATCTGGACAAAAACGGCATGGACCGCACGAAGCTGGCCGTGCTGGAAATGCTCGGCGCACAGGAGCCGACGCCGCGGCACCTGCTGCGTCGGCTGGAAAAGCTGCGCAGCATCATACAAAACCATGAGAATCCACCCGGGTGCAGGTTTTTGCTTTCGACGATCCACTCGGCCAAGGGGCTGGAATATGACCGGGTCATTTTGTTGGATGTGCTGGACGGCATCCTGCCCGCCAAGCCGGAGCTGTGCTGCCGCACGCCCGGCGAGACACAGCAGTATGAGGAGGACCGGCGGCTGTTTTACGTGGCCATGACCCGCGCGCGGCAGCAGTTGGTGCTGTTTGACTGCGCGGCGGAGCGCTCGGCCTTTGTGGATGAGGTGCTGTCCGGTCTGCCCGGCCACCGCACACGCCACGACGCCGAGCCCGCGGGCCGCCGCACACCCCCGCCCGCGGCACGCGCCCCGCTGCCGCCTGTGGATGTGGACAGCATCACCGCCGTCGGTGCCCATGTGCGGCATGCCGTCTTTGGCCCCGGCACCGTGGAAAGCGTTGCGGGCCGCCGCGTGACCGTGCGCTTTACGGCAGG
>ERZ773169.1881-NODE-1881-length-16864-cov-13.313106_pt1 | contig 16864 bp, 22 predicted proteins | sample MGYA00580536_ERZ773169 | MGnify/ENA primary metagenome ERZ773169 (study PRJEB29015, sample SAMEA2737814) | human gut metagenome | biome: human gut; feature: human-associated habitat; material: faeces | place: China | collected 2012 ...
ATATTCCCAACCGTACTCCTTCAGATGCTCAGCCATAAATTCAGCGTTCCGTCGTACAATATCTTCTGTAACAGCCGCTCCATAACAATCCAAGCTGTTCCACCCCATAGGTGCTGTTTTATCTTCATCTGTTTTATACCCTCTCGATATCCTGTTAATTCTGTCCGTAATATGCATTTGCACCATGCTTACGGAAATAATGCTTATCCTGTAATTCCTGCGGGGCAGGTGCTACCTGCGGATGAATCAGCTCGGTTCGATATGCCATCTTGGCAACCTCTTCAAGAACCACCGCATTATGGACGGCCTCCTTTGCATCCTTGCCCCAGGAAAAAGGACCATGATTCTTGCACAACACTGCAGGAACTGCCATTACATCCTTCTTCATACGTTTAAATTCCGAAACAATCAGGTGTCCGGTATTTTCTTCGTAAGCAGAGTTAATCTCTTCCTTCGTCAGACATCTCACACAGGGGATTTCTCCGTAGAAATAATCCGCATGAGTCGTACCATAACAGGGAATACTTCTTCCGGTCTGTGCCCAGCTCGTTGCATAGGAAGAATGGGTATGTACAATTCCACCTATTTCCGGAAACGCCTTATACAGCTCCAGATGGGTCGGTGTATCGGAGGATGGCTTATACCTTCCTTCCACACGGTTTCCTTCAAGATCCATAACCACCATATCTTCCGGCTTCATAATTTCATAATCCACACCACTTGGCTTAATCACAAAATATCCGGTTTCACGGTCAATAGCACTCACATTACCCCAGGTAAATGTTACCAGACCATATTTCGGAAGAAGCATATTTGCTTCGTATACCTTCTGTTTTAATTCTTCTAACATGACATAACCTTCCTTCCAAATATTTATCTCTTACTTTAAGATGTTTATCTTATAGTTATTCTTAAATCTTTATCAACATTTACATGTTTTTAAAATATGTCTACAGTGCCTCAACAGCAGCCTTCTCAGCCGGGAGATTCTTCATATACTTCTCCATGAACTTCTCAAAGCCCTCGACATCCTCTGCCATAGGATCCATCTTAACACCTTTGTTTCCGGCAAAAATCTCCTCATTCAAGAACTCGCCAAGGCTCTGGCCGTCCTTCTTCTTAGCAAGGAATGCAGCCAGAACAGCAATACCCCAGGCACCGCCCTCACCGGCTGTTTCCATAACCGATACCGGTGCATTCATAGCTGCTGCCGCAATTCTCTGTCCGACACCTTTTGTTTTGAAATAGCCGCCATGTCCAAATAACTGGTCTACCTGGACACCCTCTTCCTTCAGCATCAGATCCATACCGGATTTTAAAGCTGCAAGTGCAGAATACAGATGCATTCTCATGGTATTCGCCAGTGTAAACTTACTCTCGGCATCACGTACAAACAACGGTGCACCGGCATCAAAACCGGTAACCGGCTCTCCGGAAAAGTAATTATATGAAATCATTCCGCCACAGTCCGGATCACCCTTTAATGCAACACTGTAAAGCTTTGTAAACAGATCATTCATATCAAAGGTTAAACCATACATTTCACCGAATTCCCTGAACAGATTCACCCACGCATTGATATCTGAAGTACAATTATTACAGTGTACCATACCAACCAGCGCACCATCCGGCGTAGTTACAAGGTCGATCTGCGGATATACCTTGGAAAGCTCTTTTTCCAGAACTACCATGGCAAATATGGAGGTTCCTGCAGAGATATTACCGGTTCGTTTCGCAACGCTGTTCGTTGCGACCATACCGGTTCCTGCATCACCCTCCGGGGGACAGAGCGGAATGCCTGCCTGCAGATCCCCACTCGGATCAAGAAGGGAAGCTCCTTCTTCGGTCAGCACACCTGCTTCCTCTCCTGCTGCTAACACCCTCGGAAGAATATCACGGAGATTCCAACGATAATTCTGATCCGCAACCAGCTTATCAAACTTCTGAATCATCGCCTGATCATAATCCCCGGTGTGAATGTCAATCGGGAACATTCCCGATGCATCACCGACTCCAAGTACCTTTCTTCCGGTCAGTCTCCAATGAACATAGCCTGCCAGTGTTGTAAAGAAATCCACATAGGGAACATGCTCTTCCCCGTTCAGGATTGCCTGATAAAGATGTGCAATGCTCCATCTCTGCGGAATGTTATAGTTAAATTCTGCAGTAAGCTTTGAAGCTGCTTCCTCTGTAATCGTATTTCTCCAGGTACGGAACGGAACCAGAATGGTATCATTCTCATCAAACGCCAGATAACCATGCATCATCGCAGAGAATCCGATGGCATCTAAGTGCTTTAAGGTAACACCGTACTCCTTCTTCACATTCTCCTTAAGATCCTTGTAACAATCCTGTAAGCCATCCCAGATATCGTTCAGAGAATAGGTCCAGACACCATCTTCATAACGGTTTTCCCAGCTGTGTCCACCGGATGCCAATACATTTCCTGACTTATCCACTAGAACGGCTTTAATTCTGGTAGACCCAAACTCAATACCTAAGTAACCCTTTCCCTCAATAATTAATTGTGCTGCGTCCATTGTAATACCTCCTTGTAATTTTGACACAAATGCCTGCTTCGCAGTTGCTTGTTTTTCTTAGTGCTTACTTATAGAATACCTCGCCAAGCATCAGGTCACGTTTAAAGTCACGGATCTTTGTGTCCTTATCAATGTAGACCGCTTCAATACCCATGGCTGCGGCCCAGTCACCCATCTGTTCTGCCGTAAGATCATAGGTGAATGCCGTATGATGCACTCCTCCTGCAAGAATCCACGCTTCCGCACCGGTATACATATCCGGCTTCGGAGTCCAGAAGTTCGTTGCAACCGGAAGCTTTGGCATCGGTCTCTCTACTTTCTTACATTCTACATCATTTATGATCAAACGGAAACGGTTTCCTAAATCAATTAATGAGGTTGCAATACCCGGGCCTTCCTTGGAGGTAAATACCAGTCTTGCCGGATCCTCACGGTCACCCATGCTTAATGGATTGCACTTAATGCTGATCGGTCCCTCTGCAATACTTGGACATATTTCCAGCATATGTGCCTCCAGAATTCCTTCCTTACCCTTAACCAGATTATAGGTATAATCCTCCAACATGGAGGTTCCCTTCGGATTCTTTAAATCTCCGGTCATGATCTTCATCAAACGCACCATGGCAGCAACCTTCTAGTCACCTTCTGCACCAAATCCATAGCCCTTTTCCATCAGACGCTGGATTGCAAGCCCCGGAAACTGCTTCAAGGCACCAAGATCTCCGAAATGAGTCACGATGGCCTGATAGTTCTTTTCCTCTAAGAAACGTTCAAAGCCGATTTCAATCTGTGCCTGCACCGCTACATGCTTACGGAATTCCTTCTCATCTCTGCCTTCCAGTAAAATCTCATACCTATCATAATACTCTTCTACCAGAGTATTTACATCTGCTTAAGACACCGCATCTACAGACTGGGCAATCTCATTAACCGGATAAACATCCACTTCCCAACCGAACTTAATCTGTGCTTCTACCTTATTACCTTCGGTAACAGCAACGTTACGCATATTGTCTGCAACACGCATCACACGGATATGGCTGCTTTCTACAATGCCCACTGCGGTACGCATCCAGGATGCAATCTTTTCTGCTACAACAGGATCTGCCCAGTGTCCGACAACAACCTTTCTTTCGATCCGCATGCGGGTTACGATATGACCATACTCACGATCACCATGTGCAGACTGGTTTTCATTCATAAAATCCATATCTATAGAGTCGTAAGGAAGCTCTTCATTAAACTGGGTATGTAAATGAAGAAGCGGTTTACGATATTCCTGCAATCCGATAATCCAGGACTTTGCAGGAGAAAAGGTATGCATCCACGTAATCACACCGGCACAGGTTTCATCCATATTCGCTTCTTCAAAGGTCTTACGAATAAATGCGTTGGTAATAAGGGTCGGCTTCCATACCACTTCATAAGGTAAGATACCAGACTGGTTCAATCCCTCAACAATCTTGTGGGAATGCTCTGCCACCTTGACCATACATTCGTCTCCGTATAAATCCTGTGAACCTGTGCAAAACCAAAACTTGTACTCTTTTTTGTAACATTAAAAACAACCTCCTTTAAATAGACTTTTCCGATTTTATCCACATTTCTGTCGTAGATAAACAACTTTATCCTCTACTTAAAGGATACAACTTGTATTGTTCTTCTTACAAGTTGTTTATTTGTAACTATTCTGAATAGTTGCGTTTATTTTAGCCCTTTCTTTTTTTGATTCCATATACTCTCACCTCCTATTATAACAACTGGAAAATCATACACACAAACCACAGAACAACTGTGACCAATAAAAATCTTATCCCTTTGTTATACCATTTTGCTTTTAGACTACATATTTTCGAATTTGTATGTATCTGTTCTTCTAAATCATCTATCATTTCTTTTTCGTCCATATCTTTTACGGCACTCTTATAATTCTCCAATGTCATATTTCCAATAGAGCCAAAGAAAAAATAGATGGTACATTATTAAGATTTTTCACTCTTGCAATAATAGATAACATAAAACACAAAATAGAAATAAAGCTTGATAAATATAGCAGTGCAACCAGAATGGCTGCTATAATTTCTCTGCCAGATAGTTCTGCCAGTTTTGATACCTCTGTTATTCTTTCAAATGCACTGGGCATGCCCTTTTCAAATATAACACCTATTAAAACTCCTGCTAATGCTAATGCAAATGAAACCTTGGTATCCATATTTCCTATCCATGTATTTATGATACCCAGTGTTTCATAAGCATCTTCTTTTTTAAACGCTCTATTTTCCTGCTGTTGATTATCATTCTGTGCCATAATTTAAAATCCCCTTATTTTCTTCAATTTACAAATTTTTTCTTCATAATCTTTTATATGTTCATATCGTATTTTATTATTTTTAAGGCTATTCTCCATTGCATCAATAACTTGCCAACCTAGATTCTGTTCACATGCCCATTTAAAAGTCGATTCATTTATATATACCCATGTATCATTTTCCTTTGCCATACTTACCATATATCTATAGCCTTTTTGAGAAGCTCCTTCTGAAGCTCCATCAGCTGCTCGTCAATGCCATCAGCGGTGTTCTTTTGAACTTCTCTGATGACTTTAGCAATATTCTGCTGTAACTGTGCCTGATAGGTTGACCTATCTCCAAGGAGCGTGTTTATTGCCTGAACTACCACATTTTCTAATACCGTTTCATTGACGGTTCTTGCATGGCATTCCTGACTGGTAGGTTTCAGCCTGCTAAGGCAGCACCAGACGATGGATTTGCAGCCACGGTTGTTCCAGTGGATTCTGCGGAACATTTCACCACACTCACCGCAAATAACAATCTGAGCGAAGCAGTGGTTGCAGCTGTAACTGTGCTTTTTGCCATTGGCGCTGGTCTTGACTACTCGCCTGCGTACCAGTTCTTCCTACACTCGTAAGAAGATATGGAATAATGGCTTCATGGTTTCCTTCAACATAATACTGAGGAACGATACCGTTGTTCTTTACTCTGGTCTTGTTCAGAAAGTCGGTGGTGTATGTCTTTTGAAGAAGCACATCACCGATGTATTTTTCATTACGAAGGATTTTGTTAATGGTGCACGTCCACCATTTTGTTTTGCCGGCACCGGTAAGTATGCCATCAGCTTCAAGGCCTTTTGCAATTTTATCCATTGAGTAACCTTCAAGATACTCCCTGTAAATGCACTTTACAACTTCAGCTTGTTCTGGGTCAATGATAAGGTTTCCTTCATCGTCCTTGGGGAGTCTTTGTTTTTTTTAATCTTTATCCCAACGATTAGCATCTGTCCAACGGAAATTAGGGTCTTTGTTCCTTCTTGGGTCATTTTCCCATTCCTCGTCAACACGTTTACTAATTTCATCATTTAGTCGATTCATTTTTGAAGTTTTTTCTCCTGTTCCTCCGTTGTATCCTTCTCTTATCCATTTCTGACGTTCTTCTTCATAAGCATCTGAAAGTTCTTCATGCGAAGCACCTTCAACCCATTTTTCAAATTCACTTTTAAATAAATTACCGAAAAAGCTCATATTCATCCTCCTTACTATGCCACTTCAGCAAATATACGTCTTTGCAACTTAAGATAAGATTGCAGATTTCTGATAGCGTCTTTCTCTTTTCCTAAGTCATCTGCTGTTATTTCTATCTCATTATCACTTGCCAGCTTTAGGGTATATTCATAGATACGTCCTACTAAAACCTCAAGTTCCTCTGATGTAAGCTGAACACTGATTTTAGAATAATTTTTATCCGCTTTCAATGCGTCCAGAGAACTCATTAGATTATTAATCTTAATAACATCCATATCACCCTTACGAATTGCACCAATATAAATCTTTAAGTTAGTTCTGAATTCTGTTACAACCTTTGATTCGTGATTTTTTACTTTGTTGTAAACCAATACACTCGTTCCAACAATTGCAGCTCCTGCAGCAACTATAATTGTACCTTTCTTATGCTGCTTTACAAACTGTAACGCTTTAGCCCCTAGGCCTTGTGCCTGCTCAGCAGCCTTTAAATCAATCGGATTTAAGTGCTTTACAATCTGGCCTTTATTTGGTCCTGTTGCATATCTTACAACACTACCAATTCTTCGATAAAGGCCTGTTGCTAATCCTGTTGCTATATCATCAGGAATGAAAAATGCATCTTGTGCTATCGCCATAAAATACCTCCTATTGTTTTCTGTAATAGACTTTGTAAATTTCGCGAATCAAATAACATCATTTAGATTATTGGACATAGAGACTATTAGTTCTGTCTTGTGCTCATAAATCATTCTATTAAATTTCTTAATTGTGTCAGTGTTGGCAAATCGGTGGTCAACAACATTAATTCCTTCATTTCCTTTGGCAATAAAAATTAAATATTTAGGGGAAATAGGAAAAACAAGCCCCGTACTGTTATTTTTTTCAACCACAGTAGACCTATGCTCAAATGCAGGGTTATCAGAAGTAATAAATGTACCAGCATTTTCATAGGCCTCAAAAAGAATCATCTGACATCCTTTTAGTGCCAAGTTAACTACATTATGGTAAAAACCACCAGCATTTTTAAAGAACATCTTGTACAGCTCTGAATGCCATATTCCTGTCATTAATTCGTCTGCATATTCTTTCCCCTCATTGTTTTCGATATCATGTTTTTCTGATCCTTCATCTTCCTTGCACATCGAATCAAACACAGGATATAGAATATTATCTTTTATTTGTGTGTAAATCCCCATTGCATCAAATTTAGGATTTCGACAAAGTAGGATAAAAAAAGAAGCCAACATACTTTTTGCTATATCTTCAGATATTATCCTTTCGCTCCTTCCAATAGCTACAGGCGTTCCATTATGAACACTATCTACAAAGCTGTTTAAAATATTTTCCCAGTTTTTTTCAAGATAGTCATCGAAGGCATCCTCCAAAACATATGAATTTAATGCATCTATCTGACTAAGAATAGCTGCTTTCTTAGCAATATTGCCATCCTCATAATAAAATTCCCAATCATCTATCTCATAGAGATGTTTCTGAATGCTCTTTTTAGTTTTGATGGTGCTATATCCTATTTTCCCATACACTGGTTGCTTATAACTTTTTCTAAGTAAATCAAAAATCATATCTACAAACTGCGACTTGACTTTTGAACACGAATTACAGATAAATAAATACTTAAAATTAATTGTATATAAATGTGGCATCCATAGTACTGAATTTCTATTGGCACCCTCACCCTTTTTTCCATCTTTTATTACATATATACCTTTGAATTTTTTGTCAGGTTCTTTAAGTGTTTCAACCTGAGTTTCCCATGCTTTCAAATAAACACGGGGAACAAAATGTTGTTTTTTGGTCGGCATGCTTCTCAACTCCATTCAATGTTATCTATTCCACTGCCCGAAAATGCTATTAGTATCGAGTTGCCAGATTTGTTGTCAACTTTTTTCCTCTTTTAAAAATCACTTCAAAATCCCTGACATCTAATCCACTAACTCAATTTGCGTTATCTAATCCGAGGTTACAACCTGACACATATTTTCGTAGTAGATATGTTTCCATATAATAAAACCGAGCTTTTTCAGAGGTTAGGCTTTACATCCCAACTTCCGAAAAAGCCCGGAAATACGCCACTTTCTGGCACTTATTTATCTTTTCTTGACATCAAAACTACCGTCTCCACATGCAGTGAAAGTTACTTCTTATACTAAATAGCGAAACCGTAGTCTTTTGCGAAAAAGCTCATGCCCCACTTAGGGGGATAGCGTTTACCCCAGCTAAAACCACTTACTTCTTTGTATTATCAATTCTTATATCATTCAATGGTAATGATTTGAATAATTTCAGTACTTTTTTCGCTAAAGTCTCCAACTCCTCAATTTGCCTAAGTAACATATCAGCTTCATCTTTAGCTTCCTCCGCTAATTCAGCAAATGCGTTACTTGCTGCACTCATAGCTTTATCTACATAATAATCTAATTTTTCATCATAAGCCTCAGCATAGCATTCACTAAGATATTCATCCACGAAATCTTGTTCATCAAACTTAGCCAAATCATAGACACTTCCCGTAAAAAGCATCTCCATATTTTCAATCGTATGGCTTGCTTCTTCTATCACAGTATCCAATTTATCAATTCCCTTTTCATAGAACACACGCAAGTCAAATATTTTATTAACTCTTTTTAATAATTCTAGGTATTGATAACATATCTCCTTTGCCTTCTCTAAGTCTCTTGTATGTAAAACACTGCTTGTAGTATTATAATACCATTTTTCTATTCCCCTATGATCTGAGAGTAAATAAAACATCTGATAATACTCTTCATGCATTGCTCCAAACATTGCAATACTCTTTCGTATTGCCGTTTCTAAAAACAAAAGTTCTTCATCTGTCTTATATTCGCTAGAACTATCAATAATCCACGGAAACACTTCCTCTTGTAGAAATTCAATAAAATCAACATCTCTGCTTATAAAGCCCGACTCAAAATTGTCTGCACTTTCTTCAGAAAAGTTTGACGATCCTACATACGCAATATTATCAGTCATAATAATTTTTGCATGATTTGAAAAACAAAAATAAACCTCTGCTTTATCCGCAATCTTTTGTGGAGACAACTTACTTTTATATAATGAAATGCTTCTTTTGGCCTTATCTGCATAGGTTTTTCCAAAATAGGATTCCCAACGTCCCGGAATATTTGATACAATACATATCTCTGTATCTTTTTCACAATCCTTCAATGCTTTTAATAAGACATTTTGGTCTTTTGAAATATTATACGTCAAAATATGTATCTGACTTGCATTTTTAAAGTCCTCGATAACAGCAGAATATGTCAGTTCATCTTTCGACATAATAAAACTCTGCATCTTCAAGCCTCTTTTAAATTATCATTAACAATATACCTCGTATGCTACAATTTTAATTATTTTCTTTTAGCAAAACTCTCAATTATTTCTCTATCTGTTCTTTCTTCTGTTGGATCATCAGAAAAGAAAAAACTCAAGTTTGTATCACTAAAATATCTTTTGTACAAATCTGGTCTTAATATTTCTGCCTTATTGCTATTTTCAACACTTCTTCCATTAGGCGTCCCATCTTCTTTTTTACCATTTCTTCTAACATCAAAACAATATATCGCATTAGGATTATTGCCCTCTGTTCTTCTTCCAATAAGTAGCCTCTCTTCTGAAGACTTCACAATCACCTTTTCTGATGGTATATAACGTGAAAATATAGCAGAAAAATCTTCAAACAAATCTCTATTGGCGTTACCTTTTTCAACGCCGAAAAATTCACAGAATTCATACGCACTATCAAAATGTACATTATAAAAATCAATATATCCCTTAATTGATACATTTACATTTTCCTGCTTTATAAATTCAACCGTTGCCTTTGCATACTTTGAAGGTCTTTTTTCGTTTTCTCTATACAATTTTAAGATAACAATATAATTCTTATTTTTATATGGAAAGAAAAAAGAATCAATAACCCATTTTTTTATTTCCATATCTTTTAACAATAATGGTAAATTTTTGAATCTTATCTCTTTTTTCAAGTCAGACATCTAATCCTCCCTAATATCTATGTACAAGACAGAAGTTTTTAATATATGCTAAAAATATGTCAACCGAAATACATTTTACCTTTTTCTTGCTGATGCTGCCGCCTCTTTCCGTTCTTTATCGTTCAGTTGAAAAATCATATGAAATACTTTCATCCTATTACCAGTTTCAGGAACAATATGTTCGCTAGTAATCATTAAAGTATCCCTCTCCCCGATTCTTTGAATTCTGATTGGCTGAAAATCCCCTTTGATACTCTTCAACTTATTCTCTATTTCATCAAATCCTTTTTTTAGAGACATTTCTCTATTCATAGATAACGTAATACCAAATTCGAAATTAGGGTTTAAATATCCCATCAACTGGTTATATTGATTTGTAAAGTTTTCGATATATTTATTCTCAAGCACTGCATAATCTGTAACATGTCCGTCCTTCTCTGCGTATATATATAAATCTGTCTCACCCAATTTTTTAATAGCTCGCCCCATTGTAAATTCACGTGAAATGTGCAAATCATACTTACTATTCAGACTTCCTGCAATAGCATCTTGGATATCTGCAGTAATTTCCACTTCATCTCGATTTTCAAAATGGACAATACGTTTCTGGAAACGTTTAATCACAGATATCAATTCCATTACAATAATCTCGGACAATGAATTACACAAACCTCTATTTTTCTCGCTCTGCGTCTCCAAATATCTATCCCGCAAATCACATTCCATTAAATCAATGTAATCATCAAGATTATCATGTTGAAAGAACATTTCTAGCAACTTCGGATTTCTAAGATATAACATAACCATACTACTCAATTGTTCTGGTAAAAAATCATGATCTTGAAAACAAATATAATAGTATTCTTCAAAATCCTGTATCAATTTTAAACTATTCTTTCCATCATCATTATTTAAATCTCTTTTAAGCTCATCGTCTATGGGATTTATTATTAAATCATCTTCATCATCTGTACAATCTTCCCACCAGCATAATATTGCATATAGCAAATATTCATATTTAGGCTTAATAAAATCCCTGATATTTTTTGAACAGATAATTTCATATAATTCATTGACGGCATTTCTACACTCTTGCGGTTTTCTCATAAGATAATCTCTTGGAAAAAATCCATCTAAATCAAACTCCGGATCTGTTTCAAGAATATCTATTAATACCCGTACTATATCTCGCAAATTACTATTAACGTACTTTGTTATCCGCATCCCAAGACTTGATAAATTATCATAATCCACTATATCAATTTGAATCAAAATACTCATCCCTTCTTGACAAGAAAATCTTATTCCGTTCATTATATATTACCACATCAATCTACATTTTACTATCTGGAAAAAGTGCAAGAAAAAAAGCCGATCAGGAATCGCAACTCCCAATCGACATCTTTTCTTACTCCTCTCCATTTTTACATTCAATCTCCGTTCCGTCCAAGAAGACCACCAACAATGTTCCATCTTCAAAAACCTTGATGTGGTCCAGTGTTTTCAGCATGAAGTCCGTATCCATCTCCGTCAAAGGCTTTGCCCCATCGGTATATTCTATGAACTTCTCCGCCCGATAACTTTCCAAGAGGTTCTCGCTCTGCAGCTGTTCCGTCCACTGCTCCATAAAGTCCTCTCGGTTCTCCACCAATGCGTTCCAAGCCATCAGATAAGCCTTTATCAGCGTTTCTTCCTCTACGTGGCGTTTGGCACATCCCATAACTCCTTTGACCTTGTAGCGTTCACTGCATTGCCATACCTTACGGTCAACTCCCGTACTGCTCCGCCAGCCTTTCCGTGCAAATACTTTATTACAGTCTCCGCAAATTATCTTGGATGCAAATGGATTGCTTTCCGGCCGGTGGGAATAGGAGTTTGTCCCATGCTCCTCCAGATACTTTTTCCTGCGTTTTATTTCAAGCTGTACACATTCCCATATCCGCTTTGAAATGATGGCATCGTGGTCATCCTCCACATAAAACATCTGAATTTCCCCTTTGTTCTGTGTACGTTTCTTGGTGAGGAAATCCACCGTATAACTTTTCTGCAGTAAGGCATCACCCTTGTATTTTTCATTCTCCAACATACTCATTAAGGTTGTGGACTGCCACTTCGTACCGCCATCCCAATTTTTCACACCTTCCCGTTCAAAAATCCTCTTGATGTAATCGGTTGTTTTTCCGTCCATGAATTCCTGATACAGCCGAACCACAATCGGCTCCTGTGTCCTATTGATTACCAGCTTCCCCGTTTCATCCGTATCGTAGCCAAGAAAACGCTTTGTATCTTAACTTTGGAGACAGTTCATCACAAAAACCTCTAAAATACCAATCTCTTAAAGAATCCGAAAAATTGTTTCTTTCAAAATAACCATAAATCCCCTTGTACTGAGATGTGTATAATCCAGTATGGAAGCAGACACATTCGTTTTCCAAATGAAAAATACTGTCTGCTTTTCTTGGATCACTTTCTGAATTAAAGTCAATAACCTGCTTGCGAAAAATTGTATGTATGTAACGTTCTAAAATGGGGGTGTCTGCATTCTTTGTTTCCCGGCTCGACTTTCGGAACTTCCATGATTCCGGCAATGCCAATCTCTCCAGTTCCGCTAAATGTCCGTACCAATCCGGTACATATGCAAATTCAAATAAATCCGGTGCTATCATCTGTTTCCTCTTTTCCTGTGGTTTTCTGTACTCATATCTGTTTTCTGTCTTTGCTTCCATCTCTTTCATCATGAGCCTCCTTTTTATTTTCTCTTGAAATATAAAATAGGTGTATCGCAATTCTATCGTTCTGTGAATTGCGATACACCTATCAATGCGTTTTTATCCATGAACAAATTTCAGTAACTTCAACAAACATCGTATTCTGTGCTGTTTCCTTGCTTCCATGTAATTTCTCCTTTTATGGTGTAGTTCGTTTCATCTTACACCTGTACTCTATTGTAATTCATAATATTTACCCTGTAGTGTAAACTAGCACTGAGGTGAATTGTAATGCATGACTATGTAAAAAATCTTGCGAAGGTAGTCCGGGCTGCCAGAGAAGAAGCCCATCTATCTCAAGCAGCATTAGCTGAACAAATAGGTTGTGATGAGCGTACAATACTAAATATTGAAAACGACCGTGGTAATCCCAAGTTCGCAGTATTGTGCCAGATCATCGCTTATTTACACATTCCTGCAGACCGTATTTTCCACCCTGACACTGCTACGGATGGAGTGAAAAAACAAAAACTGTTATTGATGCTACAGGAATGTGATGAGCAAAAGGCAGCCGAGATTCTTCCAGAAATTGAATACCTCTTAGCACTCATACATAAAAGAGGTAATTCAAACGAGTAAAGGAACCAGCTAATCCGTTGTGATTCTGGTTCTTTTCTTTTTGTTGCCATCTCCAAATCTTACACTTGTAATATTTAAATTATTACACGAGTAAGATTTCAAGTCAATATGTTTTTTATGAAATTGACAACTACACAAATAGCATCTATAATATTTTTATTACACCTGTAAGATTTAAGGAGGAATTTGAAATGAGCGATTTACCACAAATTTCCGAAGCTGAATTTGAAGTTATGAAAATCGTATGGAAATATGCGCCGATCAGCACCAATGAAATTACTGATAAATTATTACAGACTACGAGCTGGAGTCCAAAAACAATACAAACTCTAATTAAACGTCTAGTGAACAAGGGCGTTCTGACTTATGAAAAACAAAGTCGAGTGTTTGTTTACACTCCAGTTGTGAAAGAAAGTGAATACATCGGTCAGGAAAGTAACTCTTTTCTAGAACGATACTACGATGGAGACATCACTGCCATGCTGTCTGCATATATAGAAAATGACAGACTGTCCGAAACGGAAATAGACACTCTCCGCTCTCTTCTTTCCAAGAGGTCAAAAAAAGGAGGTAATTAACATGGCTGATTTTATGATACGCTTTTTAATATGCAATGTATTTATCAGCGGTATCATCGGAATTCTTTTGATAGCCAAGCGGATATTCAAAGGCAACCTATCCAGCCGGATGCAGTATAATCTGTGGTTCCTGCTACTTGGATTGTTAGTAGTTCCTTTTATACCGTTCCGTTTAATTGGGTTTCCGCAAATCCTCTCGTGGCTCAGTAGCCTGAAAAGTTCTCCTACTTCTGGCACCAGAACCGCCATAGGAGAAGCTGCGGGGATCAATCCAGCCGGAAATTCAGACTGGATGAATGACTTTGCCCTTTCGGTAAATAGTGAGACTCCATCCAGCATCGGATACATACTATTTGGAATATGGCTTGTAGGCATCCTTGCAATGATTATATTGGTAATCAAATCCTCTATCCGCTTACAGAACTTGAAAAAATCTGCACTTCCCCTTCAGAACCCGGAAGTCCGAAAACTATATCATCGATGTATGAAAGAAATGGGAATTAACAGAAATATCCATGTTTACAGTACTGCATTTTTGAAATCTCCGATTATTGTTGGGCTTTTGAAACCTTGTATTTATCTGCCGATTCATCTCATCTCAGATTATAACGAATCGGACATGCGATACATGCTGTTACACGAGCTACAGCACTATAAGCACAAAGATGCTATTGCCAACTATCTAATGAACTTTGCCGGAGTAATATATTGGTTCAATCCTCTTGTCTGGTATGCTCTGAAAGAAATGCGTAATGACAGAGAGGTTGCCTGTGACACCTCTGTTTTAAAGATGCTTGAGGAGGATGATTATGCAGATTATGGTAATACACTGATCAATTTTGCGGAAAAGATTTCACTTACTCCATTTCCGTTTGCCGCCGGTCTTGGTGGAAACATGAAGCAGATGAAACGGAGAATTATCAACATTGCATCTTATGAGAAGCCGACATTTATAAAAAGAGTAAAAGGTATGACTGCATTCATGTTGACTGCTGTCCTTCTCCTTGGATTCGCACCTTTTATTTCTACATACGCAGCAGATGGAAGCCACTACCAATGGGATTCCTCTTCTGAGAATATTTCCTATGTAGACCTCTCCACATACTTCGGAGAATACGAAGGCAGCTTTGTTTTATACGATTTGGAAAACGATGCATGGAGTATACATGACATGGAGCATGCCACCTTACGGGTTGCTCCAAACTCCACCTACAAGATATACGATGCTTTGTTCGGATTGGAAGAAGGCGTCATTACACCGGAAAATTCGTTCATTGCATGGAATGGAGAAACCTATCCATTTGAAGCATGGAACGCAGATCAGACCTTACAGTCTGCAATGAACTCCTCTGTGAATTGGTATTTTCAAACAGTAGATGAACAGCTTGGAGCCTCTGACGTTTACAGCTATGTTCAAGAAATCGGATATGGTAACGAAAACATGAGTGGCGATTTCTCCTCTTATTGGATGGAATCCTCCTTGGAAATATCTCCAATAGAACAGGTCGAACTTTTAACCAAGCTACAGAATAACAGTTTCGGCTTCGCCCCTGAAAATATCAATGCAGTAAAAGATGCCATCTGCCTTTCAGCTTCCGATGCCGGAACATTCTACGGAAAGACCGGAACTGGCCGTGTAAATGGTCAGGATATTAATGGATGGTTTGTTGGCTTTGTCGAAACGGAAGATAATACATACTTTTTTGGCACAAATATTGGAGCCGATAGAGATGCTACCGGAGGCAACGCAACTGAAATAACCATGTCTATCTTGTCAGACATGAATATCTGGGTATCACAGAAATAACAAAAACGAGTAAAGGTTAACTGTAGAATTAACTTTTACTCGTTTTTTTCCATTATCTTATTAATTGTTTTTTCTTTTTTAACTACTACTTTTTGCAATATTCATAAATATTAAATGGTTCTTCTCTTTTTTCAAATAAGATATCAGCTTCTTTAATAATCTTAATAAGTTCTTCTGTCTCTACACCTACTGTTTTTAGTACAAGTAACTTTTTTTCATTCGTTATGAGAAAGAAAAAACCTTTGTACAAAAAGACTCTATCTATTTCTTTAAGTTCACAGATCTTTTTATCTTCTAATTTTATTCCCTGAACATCAATTTCCACTTTGTTATATCTTGATTTATTCCATACAAATTCATGGACATTATTTTCAAATTTTTTTCCCTTAGATTGAAACCAAATAATCCAAATCAATGCAATAATAGAAATCCCCATTTCCACATAAAACATCGGATAACTCTTTACAAAATAGCAGCCGATTGATAACAAAAATAATACTGGTGTCATTATATAAATAATTTTCCTTCTATTATTTTTTGTCTTAAGTAATTGATATGGCATAGCATATTCTAACGAAAGCATATACTCTAATGCTTTTCTATCTTCATCGGTCATAATAGACTTTATAATCATTTTTACACCATCCTTCCATATTGGCATAAATGCCATAATTGGCACAATAGAAATATGTAAAATATGAAGCTACTGATTTTACTGATTTTGGAAATATATTTCATAATTCATCTTGCTCCTTTTTAATGTCCACGAATATCTATCTCTTTCAGCAAAGAATTCCCATCTCCCCACGAATACACAATGTAATATCCTTTACTCTCTATCTGCTCCGCAAATTGCAATGTACTATGATCGACCACTTCAATCTCTTGTCCTTCTTGGATATCTACAAGATATTCCCACTCATTACTTCTGTACCCTGAATAGTAAGCATCCAATTCTTCCAAAGACAAATCACTTCGAATTAAAATTGCTCCGAAATACTGCATTCCATTTCCGTTACC
>ERZ773169.1883-NODE-1883-length-16849-cov-3.292902_pt1 | contig 16849 bp, 23 predicted proteins | sample MGYA00580536_ERZ773169 | MGnify/ENA primary metagenome ERZ773169 (study PRJEB29015, sample SAMEA2737814) | human gut metagenome | biome: human gut; feature: human-associated habitat; material: faeces | place: China | collected 2012 ...
AAACCCGTCCTTATTTAAAATATTGAATCAGTTTAACACTTATGTATCATTTGCAATTGAAAGAGCTTGTCCTGGTACTCTTGGACGTGATATTAATTATCATGTATATAATGGAAAAGGGTTTGCAACACTCTTAGAAGAATGTTATGACTGGTTTTCTGATAATGAAAGTATATATAAATTGCCTAGTGTCGAATCATTTATTGATTTTGATACTTATAACAAAGCTCGTAAATATCTACAATCCGCCAGTGATGAATTATTTATACCACCACTTGAAGATGATTAAAGCCCCCAGGAATAACTCCCGAGGGCTTTACTATTAAATATGCTTATTAAAATACTCTTGTGTAACCTGCAACTGTTTCTTTAATATCTGCTGCCACATCCTTGTATGTATCTCACCGGAACCTTTTGATACTTTAGTCATTTTTACTTGACCATCATCCATCCTTTTCCGGTAAAAGTAATGGTCTGTATCCTTGTACAGTTCCCATCCGTCCTTTTCACAGAAACGCTTTAGTTCTTTCCATCGTGGCATTCAATGCACTCTCCTATCTTCATAATATCGTCCATAATTAAAGCTTTGAAGATATACGGAACATGTTTCTTTCTATTTGGAGCTGCATTATAATAGGAAAAGTTATTATAATATTCCTCTGCGTATTCCATGATAGACTGAGCTAAAAGATTTTTCGCTTCTGCTTCTGTAGATGCATTTTCCACTAAATCAATCTCATTCAAAGAAAGAGTCACTGATCCATCATCTTCGATATATTTCTCTGCCGTAAATTTATATGCATCCAAAATCTCACCCATAATATCAAGATTGGACAGCCACATTTTATCTCTAGTTCTTTTAATAAACTGTGGTTTATCTCGCACAACGCTATCAAGAACGCTGCTCCACTCTTTTCTAACTTCGGTTGCACTTGTCGCCATCATAGTACCACTCCTTTTCTGTATACTTATATTATCATGTTATGTACACAATGTCAAGAGTGTGCAAAATGTACAGTTTTATTTATCTTTAGTATTCTCTCTCGCTATTCTAGCAAATAGATTTCCTGTTTCCTTTATTATTCTTTCCTCTTCCTCATCAGAAAATTTTTCACCTTGCGATAACATCTTCTGGAAATCTTGTACGTTTTTCATATCTTTCACTGATATTTTGCTATTATCAATTTGCAGAAAAGTGTCTTCATCCATATCGTCTAACGAAATTATTGCTTGTGAATTTATGAGGTTTGATTTTTTGGCATATTCCATTAAATCCGGAGCTGCTTTTACAAGCAAATTCAAGTGGTACTGCAATATCAAATAAAATAAAGATAAATTATCTTCCATAGATCCTTTTGTCTTGCAAAGCACAGTATTATTATTTGGCATAAGTCGTACATTATTCAGCCCATTTTTCTCCAATGGCAAAATAACCCCCTTATTCAATACACAAATCATATTGATTTGCTCCTCGTATGGAATTTTCATTTCACGATTAAATTCATTCAAATTTTTTATTATCGTTTCTAATGATATGTCTGATGTGTATGCAAATACCATTCCCATTACCTGATTTTCAGTTGGTGGAGTCCAATGTCTTGTTCCCGCTGGAGTCAATTTCAGTTTTTTAACACTCTGAATATTTTTCACGCATTTTTCCAATTCATTTTTATTCAAAGAAGACTTGATTTCCACGGTTGCATAAACACTTTCAATCGGAACTACCTGATATGAACTTCTTTTCAAAAACACAGGTGAATCAAAAGCATCATAAATAAAGAAATCCTGCTGCCTACTCTGCGTCTGATCCGCATCAACAATTATTCCACTTCCAACAGAGTATTTCTGCGGCAACAGTTCTTTAAGGCATTTTGTCAATATTTCTTCTCTTAAAGAACCCTTAACCCCGTTATGTTCTAATGGTTCCGTTACCTCCTGAAACTCCGTCATCAAATTTTTTGCCATTAATCGCAAGTTATACAAAATCATATACTACTTACCGTCCTTTCTTAATTTTTATGCTTTTCATTTGCAAAAAAATAGAGAAACCCCTGCACAATCATTTTATCCTTCGTACAAGTGTTTCCCATTAATTTTCATCTTTCGTATATTAAATATATAACATATGATTTCGTATGTGTCAATACTATATTTTGTGTTTTTTGTATTTTCATGTACAATATATAGTGTTATGTAAACTAATTTTCATATAGCACCGAACTATTCACTCCCATATTTTCATTCCTCTTACACATTTTTCCATCTCGTCCCAATTCTCGAAAAAGCCCAGTATATCAGCCTTTTTATACTGTCTCACCTTTTCCACTTTTATATCTTGTTGCTCGATTTCAATATCGTACATCCCGAAAAATATTGGAAAAAGTAGCTTTTAGAGATTATAAACATATTATTCTAGTATGTTTATACGTTAATCCCTACTATTTTAGTAGGTTTTATCGAAGTCGTTTACATTTGCCCACAATGCAGAGAAATGATATGTCTTAATTCCTTTATACCCTAACTTCTTGCACACTTTCGTCAAGTACATTTTGACTGTTCCAAGAGTCACATCAAACAGTCTTCCCAATGTAACAACTTTGTACTCCATCACATATGCATAGATTTTCCTGTAACATGCAAGAGGAACCTCTGCTTCTGTCCGGCATCGTGTTTTCTGGCTCAAATAGTTTACATAACATTTTTCACCATCACATCTGAAATCCTCAAAACTGAGAATCAACACTTCGCCAATACACATTCCCATACTCGCGGATAATTCCAATATTAATGAGACTTGTCTACTCTCTTTTATCATTTCCTGACTAGCGTTAAAATCATCTAGCAGTGTCTGGATAATCCTGCTGCACATTTCTATTGTTAATGAATTTTCCTCTTTTATCATTGTGATATTTTGCACCTCACTAAAATTTTCTTTCTATATAAATGTATGTGATTTTGCAATGCCTCTTCTATTTCTTCTGACTGTATACCGATATACCTCTGAGTAACTGCTATAGATGAGTGTTGCAGCAGAACACGTACAAGCAGGTTAGCTTTTATGTAATTGCACTGGATATGCACGCAATCCAGATTTTCCACATTATCTCTTCCGCCCTTGCTTAAAGGAATCCGATGATCCAGATTGCAGTTATCCAAATCCAACCTTTTACCGCAGATAGCGCACCCTCCGCCATTACGCAGATAAATCATTCTTCTGACATCCGTCGCATACCGCTTTCTTTTGGGCTTTAAGTCGACAGGCTGAAATCCTTTGCATTTATTTGAACATTTCCATGCAAGTTCTATTGCATCCGCTCGCGTCGCAAAACGCTTTGCATTGTCCACGTTCTCCGTTTTTAGCACTGCGCCTGTTTCGCTTGTTGTGATGTATTAATTTCCTTTACAAAGCACGATTTCCGCCATTACTGACCTAAAATATTTCTTGCAAGCCGGATAACGTTTCCCATCTTTTATCGTGATCGTCCGAGTCCTCACTTTGTAGCTATAGCCGTCTTTATGTTTCCAGTACAGTCTAGTGCTGATGATGTATTCTGTTGGCTTTTTTCCGCTTATCACGGGATAGATTGCTTTTAACGTGGCAGAAATACGGATGTCTTCTATATCCTGCTGATTCAAGGACTTATTTTTAATTCCGTTCGCCTGATTTTCCACTACTCCTTTTATTGCACTCGGGATATTTTCCCGTCCATTATAAAACAGGTTAATTGAAATGATCTTGCAGTCTGCTTTTCCGGGCAGTCCCTTCTCCGTCCACCATGATTTCTTATTTTCCATTACGCGAAATTTCTTCAATTTATACTTCATGTCATTTCCTTTCCGTAGAGCGGATATTACACCGCTCTAATTTTCTTTTTTCCGTATCAGCTTGCTATCATCAAACCATTTTATTCCTTTACCATTGAATTGTACTTTTGGCTGCATGATACTACTTTTTCCGATTCGCGCCTGATTTCCGTTACTATTCTCAACAACAAATGTATTTTTTACTGTGTCCATTTCTCCTGCTCCCCGTCAGTATTCGCTAAACATCCGCCCTGTCATCGTATCCACACCTAAATGTAAACTGTTCTTGAACGCCCGTTCTTCCGCGGTACATAAAAGATCTGATACTGATTCTCTCATATTTTTCTTTTCCTTTTTACTCAGCCCTAAAAGATTAATCGCTTTTTCCACATCGTCCCTTTTCTCTCTGATTTCCGTGTTATCTTCATCATCACACCACGCATCATAAATTGCATCTATGATTTTATCGCGCATATACAACTCTCCCTTCTCAGTATCCGATAAACAGCCAGTGTGCAACCATTCCTATAGGAAGTCCCACTGTAATTAACACAACTGCTGCCCACTGCATCCATGTAGTAACGGTGTCTTTCGCCATCTTCTTCAATGTTTTCCGATGTGCTTTGCACCAATCCTCATAAGTCATCACTGTTTCCGTTCTTCTCATTGCTTCCCCTCCTACTGTAAACGCCCATTCATTAAATCCAGACAAATCTGGAATCCTGCCCTAAAAGCATCATCCTGTACCACTACACTAAATGCCATTATCTGCTCTTGCGTCAGTGCAACATCTTTGTCACTCAACCCTTTTTCCGCCAACATGGTTGTAAGTTTCTGATATTCCGCCTCTGCTTCCGGTGTCAAGTCTTTCTCAAGCCACACCTCCATTAATGCATCCAACATCTCTTTTAACATCTTCTTCCTCCTGCCCGTCAAGCCGATAGCACAGCCGATTCCTTTAAATGTTCATTAACATCTTGCCCAGTGCGTTCCAGATCAGTTGTTTAATCTGACGTGTTCCTTCCTCGCCCATATGAAGCGCGATTTCATCATAGTTCTCCACGATGTCCTCGTTGCCCTCCTTCCATACATAGATGTCGAGTACAAAATCCGAGCCAATCCCTGCAACATAACCACCAAAACTGTAAATCACGTTTACGTCAAAGCACACATCCAACTCACTAACCTCTGGATACTTCGCCATGAAATCCGCCTGTAATCTGTCAAGTAATGCTTCGAGTTCTTTACTGGCTGAGATCACCGGAATATGCACAGTAATCTGACCGTCTGTTGAAGAAATGTTCTCCATGCTAATAGTTCCAACTTCTTTAACATCTACAGTATTAATAACTTTTGCTTTCATGTTCTTTTCTCCTCTTCTTTACTTTTCTACGATAATTAATGCTTCAAGTCTCATCATCTGGTATACAAGCTTTCTTGCTTCCAATGCTACCGCCGGAAGATATTCTGCAATGTATTCTTCATCTTTAGCAATGTCGGCTTTTGATATATCAGATAAATGATTCATCGTCTCCGACAGAATCGGCAGAACACCTTCTTCAAAATGGTTAACTAATCGTTCTACAAAGATGTGTTTCTCTATATCGCAATAGAGATATAACGGCTCGACCATCTCGCTGTATTCAGTGAAAGAAATGTTTTTCACTTTGTCACCGCCGATTCTTAAAAATTCACTGTACATCATCTTTTTTGTCCTCCTTTTTTGACTACCTGACCGCTGTTGTGACGGTCAACGTTCACAGCTTAAAGCCCTGTTTATAGTGGCTGTGACCACTTTATCCCTCCTGAAATGCTACATTGTGATAGCATCCTGCATGTAAAAGTTCATTATAGAAATGTTCAGCTTCTTCTTTATCTGTAAAACATCTGGCATAACTAGCATTGGATGCATTAAAGAATACTCTGTATAACATTGTTTTTGTCCTTTCTCCGGTTGACCGCCACCGGAAGGATTAAAAATTTACTTAACGTAAAGTCTTCTGTACTGGCTGATTCTCTGGTACTCTGCGAGAGAACCAAGGTCTGCTTCGAGTCGCTTACTATCGAGTGTTCTCCTTTCGCAGGTGGAAAGCTTGACTGTGAAGTCCTTTCCTGTTTCTGTAAGCTTTTCGTTTGTGTCCATGTATCCGATAATCTCACGCTCAACCGCTTTAAGTTCTTCTTCAACCTGTTCTTTTAATGCTTTTAAACTTCTGTAATCAGCTACTACTGATTCTAATTCGTTAATCGTTGTACACATGTTCTTCCTCCCGATCTTCTTTAGTGGCAACCCTTGAATCATCTTCCTGACTATTGACTATCTGTCTCACAGGTATATGGATTCAAGTATTGGATGCTTTCGGCTATCCGGTTGCAAAACAAAAAGAGTGTAAATCCTTGCCCACTCAATACAAGGTTTACACTCTAATTAATTAGTTACTTATTTAATTGTCAGTCTTGCAAGCTCGCTTGTATGTCACTTGCTTCCTGCTTCAATTCATTAATGACGGTTTCGGTATCATTGTTTTCTAGCATTTTAAGTCTGCGATTAATTTCGCTTAATCTTTTTCGTAACTCATGTTTATACTGAATATCAGTTGGCATTTCATAACCCTCCATGTTTTCACCACCTTTACAGATTATATTTATTGGTATAATCTATTATAGTGGCTTCGATGTGGAGTGTAAACCCTGTATTGAATTGTCAAGGTGCTTTGTTTTTGTTGTTGAGATTATAATACACTTATTTTAGGTGTATGTCTATTGACATACCATCCAAAATATGCACTCGTTTTTTGTGTATATTATACACTTATTACAAGTGCTTATTAAATCTCGCTTGTAAACACAAAGAAAACATGGTACAATCCAAAACAGGAGGGAAATTTTTATGCTTAAATATAAGATAGATATATTAGAAGAATTAAAAACCAAAGGTTATACTACATATAAACTAAGAAAAGATAAAGTTATTGGAGAAGCACAGATACAAAAAATAAGGACAGGCGAACTTGCCAGTAAAGAAACATTAAATACAATATGTAAGCTCTTACACTGTCAGCCTGGAGATATTCTTGAATATATAGAAGATGCAAACCAATAATTAATAAGCAACAATTCTAATGCACCTGTTTCATGTGTACATTATACACTCATTTCAGGTGTATTTCTTGTCTGTTTTGTCAATTTACATGCACTTATTCTAGGTGTATAATTATCCCATAATCAACCAAGAACCTTGACAATTTAATAATAGACTTCACGCTCTGGACGTGATACAATATCAACATACAGTATTCATAGGAGGTCAACCAAATGACAGAACATGAAATGTTAGAACTGATCTTACAGAAGGTAACAGGTCTTGAAAATAAAGTAACAACCCTTGATGGCAAAATCGCAGGCATTGAAGATAAAGTAGCTAGTCTTGAAGATGGACAGCAGAACATTCTTCATCAAATGGATGAACGCATCACCTCATCAGAGAATATGATACTCAAAGAACTTGATAGAGTACAGGAACATCTTGAAAGTGATGTTCAGAAAGTCCAGAAGAATCTGGAAGAGTTACAGCAGTATTACAGAATCGCCAAACTTGAGAATGATAACACTGCCTTACTTCTCAAGATGTACAACGATATGCAAAAAGAAATTGCAGAGCTTAAAGCAAAAATCGCATAAATAACCGCCTTAAGAGTGTGAAGCCTATTGTTAAATTGTCAGGGCTTCACATTTTTTATGGAGGTAATGCAAATGGCAAAAGCAAACGTATATGACATGGTAACAAATAGAATTATTGCAGAACTCGAGAAAGGACAAATCCCGTGGCAGAAGCCATGGACAGGAGTTAGGGACGGAGCATACAACCGAATCACCAAAAGACCTTACAGCCTTTTAAACCAGATGCTTTTACAGCACAACGGAGAGTATGCAACCTTTAAGCAATGGCAGGATTTAGGCGGACACATCCGCAAAGGTGAGAAATCAGAAATTGTTTGCTTTTGGAAAATCTTAGAACAGGAAGAAACAATCCCAGACACAGGAGAAAAAGAGATTGTTAAGATACCACTACTGAGATATTACAATGTCTTTCATATATCACAGGTTGAGGGTGTTGAACCACTTGCACCAGAACAGCTCAACGATGAAGTTGAACTGATTGAAGCAGGTGACAAGATCATAAACGACTACATCAATCGTGAGCATCTTAACTTCGTTGAATGCAAGAGCAACAAGGCATATTACAGCCCGTCAAATGACACAGTTGTCGTACCACTCAAAGAACAATACAACCTTATAAATGAGTACTACAGTACAACCTTTCACGAATTGACACACAGCACGGGACACAAGAACCGACTTAACAGATTGCAGACTGGCGCAGTCGCAGCCTTCGGATCAGAGAACTACAGCAAAGAGGAACTTGTCGCAGAGATCGGAAGTACTACCCTGATGAGCATTGCCGGAATTGAGACAGCTAAGACCTTTAGAAATTCGACGGCTTACATACAGAACTGGTTACAGGTACTCAGGAACGACAACAAGTTTATCGTGTCGGCAAGTAGCAAGGCAGAAAAGGCAGTCAAATATATATTAGCGGAAGCGTAAAAAAATAGGCTAGGGGATTGAACCTCTAGCCATTTTCGTGTTTGTTTTTATTAGGGGGATGAAATTTCGTCCCCCATTTTACCTTATATATTTATGTGTGTTTCGGTGCTATTTCAGTCCGCAATACGGGGCTGTAAACTTGCTTGACCGCCATTGTTTAAAGCCGAAATCGTGCGCAATTTGTAATGTCCTGAAAAGGGAAAATGCTATGTTTTTCTGCCCCTGTCTACCGGATTTACGGGCAAATGTGATGCGGATTTTTGTTACAATCTGGACGTTGAACCCGTGCAAAGGGAGGGGGAATAAAAACATTTCAAAAAAAATCGCTGTTCTGGATTATACCAGAAGGTGTTCCTCCTACACGACGCGCTGATTTTTCAATTCTATAACTTTCTCACAAGACAATTTACTTTACCCATTTATAAACAATCGTACATTCATTGCCTACAAAAGAAATATCCGCAGCATAGTCATGTAATACACCCCAAATATATCCCAATATTCCTCAGAAATTCCTAACTCCATCGCTGTAGAGTCACATCTGACATATGTATTGAAATTTCATCATCAGATTATTCAGCACAAACAATTCCAATATAGTTAGCACCTGGGTATTTAGGATCGTCTAATCCCCAATATGAAACGTCTATTTTATATTTATCAATATTCCATGTATAATTTCCTGCTATTTTATCAGGGCGAGTATTTTGCGAATACTCCTTACCAATTAGATCCGTCAGCATTGTGACCACTGGTTCTACATCTATAGGTTTATCTTCATCTAAAAATCCAAATGATATACGTGAAATGATTTTTGTCCCCTTATCTAATGATATTTCAAAGTTACCATCATAGTTTCCGATTTTCCCCTTAACTTTATACCAGTCATTTCTATCATTACTCTCTGATAAATGGGCATCATCTAATTGAAATTTACTAACCTCTGCAAATTCTGTCTCTGATTTTCCTACCGTTTGCATCAACTTTTGTAAACTCTCGTTATTTTCAATTTCAAAAAAATCTGTTACACTTTCGTTATCAATATTGCTCGTATCATAATGCTGATTCCCTGTACTAGCAGAATCATCAATATCCCCTGCGCTCTGGTTAGATGAGTTATCTTCTTTAAAACTCGTTGATATAGAGGATGAAGAGAAATTGTCATATTCTGCTTTTATAGCAATCATTCCTGATCCAGAATAGTTATCAAAGGTTATTCCATCTGCTGAATATGTTCCTCCCGAAGCAGTTTGAACATTAATCAATAATGTATATGCATCATATGGTGTATCTATTGAAATATCAAATGCATAAACGGCAGCTCCCATCTCTCCTGAAGCTTCAATAGGATCATATCCATTCTTTCCAGAATATATATTTATATTGCCAATCATTTTTCTATTAGACAAATTAGGATTAAGTGATAAGACTAAATTATTGTTTGCACAATATTCTTCTGTATTATCGTCAAAACTTCCGTGTTGAAGATTTGTTTCATATTTTTTATTGGAATAATCAATTGCCTCGTTATATCTCTTCGTAAATACATTCATTGGAACTCCCGCCAACAAATAATCAACCACATCATAATTCAATTCGCCCGTTACATCTAATCCTACATCTTCTTGAAATTGACTGATTGCCGTTTTTGTCTGTTCTCCCATCACTCCATCCGGATTTCCACAAGTATAACCAAATAAATTTAAAATTCCTTGTGCTGATTTTATTGTATTTGAATCAGAAAAAGAACCCTGATTTGTCACATCTGAAGCATATACTACAATTGCATCACTTTTTGTTATTGAAAAACTTGTAATACTCAGTAACACGACTAAACTAATATATTTTACAAATTTTCTTTTCATTCTTTGTCTCCAATCATTTTACATTAAAGGGCTAGACCATAATTAGCCTAACCCTTATTTATTACATTTCAATCATGTCCGCATTCAGCCACGGAATTGTTATTGTTGCACCGCTTACAGCTTTATAGCTATAAACTCCATAAGATACTCCGTATACAGTGACCTTATCATCCTCAAGAAGTCTGTAGCTAAGAAGATCACTACTGTATGTAACAAAAACAACCGTGTCATAATTATTATTCATCGCGATTCTTGCATAACAAATGTCATCATCATACTCCGCCTGAAGGACTTTGCCGCTGATCTTAATCTTCTGATTCTTATAAGTATCAGGGTTTCGTGCTAACTGATCATAGCTATAATCTGCGCCATATTCACCCTTAGAAGCTTCTTTCTGAACTGCATCCTGCACCTTGTCTACAACATTTAATGCCTGTAACAACTCATCCGTAACAAGCCCATTAACAGTTAATCCTTTATCGGTCTGATACTTTGTAACGGCTTCTGTTGTCTTACCACCTGCAACACCATCAGGATTTCCACAGTTATATCCGGCATCATTCAATGCTTGCTGCACAATTCTGATTGTAGTCGCATCTTTATACTCTACTACAGGTTTCTGTTCTGCTTCTGGTGCTGCTTCTTCCTGTGCTGGTTCTTCTGTCGGCTCTGGTGCTGGTGTGTCTTCAGCAGGAGCTTCTGTTGGTGCAGCAGTTGGTTCAGTCTCTTCCTGTTTCTTTTCCTCTTCCGCTTGATTCAACTTATCTTCTAATTCTTTATTTTTAGATTCCAGCTCACTATTTTTATTTTCTAATTCTTGATTTTTGCTTTCAAGTTCACTATTTTTACTTTCCAATTCGTTATTCTTGTTTTCTAATTCCTTATTTTTATCTTCTAACTCTGTATTTTGAGTTTCAAGAGTTTCAATCTTCTGAGATAATTCATCATTCTTGGCATCTACTTCTGTTCCTTCAGTGTCAGATTCTTGAGTATCACCTGCCGCTGAGTCTCCCGTAAATGCATCTCTTTGAGCAACAACATTAGTCTCTAGTAATACATCATCTGTATCAGAAATTTTTAAGGTTGCGTCCCAAATTTTAAAATCTTCTATATCATATGGCTTAAAATCATTCTCCCATACAGATAAATCAGCAATTCCTTTTTTGCCTGCATTTACTGTATTTCCACCATATGTACTAACATTAAAATCATCCACATATGAATCATACATACTTATAGTAACATCTTTGGATGAATTATTTTCTATCATATATTCAATCTGAAAAAATGGATTTCCATAGTTTTCTTCGTGCGATAATTTTTGAATCGTTACCTTCACATCATTCTCATCATAAACAGTCGTTCCAACGCTGTCTTTTGTAATTTCTATACCACCATCTTTCTTCTCTTCTTTACTGGATTCCTCTGTTTTCTTCTTGCTGTCTGCTGCCCAACTCGCCATTGGCACACTCACAGATAACACTGTAGCCATGCAAACCATTAATAATTGTCTTACTACTCTGTTTCTCATACCCCTGTCCTCCATTTTTTGATTATAAAAAAGCATCACAATTCCATTCAGGAAAAGTAATGCTTAATTATCATAAGTGCAACTGGCTGTCATACATTCGCTTAGACCCTGTAGTTTTGCGTCACCAGATTTCTCTGGCTATGCCATATTTAATTTTATGTAATTGTTAATATAATTATAGTCATCATTCTGACCATAGTCAAGTATAAGACCACATCATATCATAAATAATAAGTGCAAAAGGAGTTTGTGATATGATTGAATATAGTCCATTTTGGAATACATTAAAAACCTCAAATGAATCAACATATTCCCTTATACACAAACACCATATTTCCAGTGCTATCATTGACAAATTAAGGAAAAATAAGCCAATGAATACAACAACAATTAACGATCTTTGCCGGATTCTAAACTGCCAAATACAAGACATCTGCATTTACGTACCGTCAGATGACGATCAGCCTTTATAAACTCAGTGTACTCTCGTCATTTGTTGCATACAAGCAAGATTTCTCGACAAAGTTCGACATTTACATTTGCACAAAAAGTAAAAAAATAGGGCATACCATCTCTGGCACACCCCTAGTCTGTTATTTTAATCTCCCAGTTCATCATTGTGTCGTAAACGCATTTTCGAATCCTGTTTTTATATTGCTCCGCAACTTCTTTTATCAAATTCTCTTTATAATCCTTAAACTTCTTAAATGCCTCCTCCGCAGTCTTGAAGCTTCCTAATTTCTGACTTTCGCCGTCACAACTCATGTTTGCCCGATATCTGCTCTTCTCCTTGTCATACCAGACTCCTATCGGTAAATCTCCTCTATTGCTGTTACAGGCAAGAAATAGCGTATTAACATAGTGTGGCACAAGGCAGCAGGTTTCCGCACTATATACCTTATTTCCTTTATATAAAATGTCTTTGTCCAGTTCTACAGGATCATTTCCCTGTAAATGGGAATTAAACCAAATCTCAAAATTACTGTAACTGTGCCATTCCTCGCAAACCGTACATTCATCGTAATCCTTGTACCTGCCACTATAGCATCTATATAACATGTCCTTCCACTTCTGATACGCAATACTATGTATGTTAGCTGCTGCACTTCCAACATATCCTACACCACATATTCTTAGATCATAATAACATTTCCCCCAATCATCAGGTTTAAATAACACATCGTTCATCACCTTCAGAATAAATTCTTCTGAGTCATCTCCTGTTTTTGATAGGTTTGCTCTAACAACTCTGTTCTGACTCGGATTTAATGGGTATAGATGCTTATAATAGTTATCGGATATATCACCTCCCAGATGCCAACATTTCACATTATTTCTGATGTCTGGATTAACTACAAATTCATTCATCACTGCATGATCCGCGGCTAAAATAGTTTTATAATATGTCCATTCCCCATTTCTGCATATTTCCTTTTTAACCTGATAAAATAAATGACCGCATTTATCTATTTTCCCTTTCAATAAATTATAATTGTTTCGATTTCTTTTCACCGCCCTGCCATAATTTGAAATCCATAAATCTTTATACTCACTCATTTTTGCAAAAACTTCATCTTCCGCTATTAAATCAATTCCATATTTCTGCACATCTAATATTCTTTTTGGTGGAATAGTCTTATATTGACGTTTCGTAAGAATCTCTATATCATCACTCAACTTATTTTTCAATTCTACTTTTCTGGCATGTCGGCATTTATTACAAGTTTTCAATCTGTACGGTTTAGAATCCTTTGGTTTCATTAACTGAAACTGTTCTATAGGACGCGATATCCCGCACTTTTGGCATATTTGATTTTCACTCATCGCATTCCTCCTCGTCTTCATCCTCCACGTCAAATTCGCCTGCCGCCATCCGCTCTCCAAACTTTGCACATGCTTTCTTGAAATTCGTGTGCGCTGACAATCTAGGATAATATCGCTCAGGTACTTCATACTCCATGTCCAATAATGGAGTATATCGCTTGACTGACTTAAATAACTTTGGCTTAATGTCCCACCAGTTGCGGACGAATATAGAATCTCCATTCTCAAGGATTTCAGCAATGCAACGATTCATTGTCTGCATTGCATGATAGCAGTCTGAATAACTTAGCTCTCCTGGGTACATTTCTTTTGCCCACTTATTCATGTATTTCAAAAATTCCTTTTTGTCGTATATTTTATTCATTTTTTGTTACTCCTTTTTTATGATGAAATTGATATTTCATTTTTCACGTTAATATTGTTGTAAATCATGCCCCTGTAAGGCTCTAATTTGCGTTTTAAGGGATTTTAATGCAGGAAGTGTAAAGATGTGCGGATTAGATGTTTTTTCTCGTATAAAGACAAAATAAAAAGCACTAAAATAGACTCATGAACCATCATCTTTTAAATGACAACTCATGAGCCTATGTTAATGCTCACCATACTTACAAGATTTCCTCCTTATTTTTTTCGTAAGACCATAAAAAGGTAATACAAAAGGTAATAGAAGTAATAGATACCTCCAATTTCTAAAAGTCTGGAAACCCTTGATTTTACTGTCCTCAATCGGGGTAACAGGATTTGAACCTGCGACCTCACGGCCCCCAGCCGTGCGCGCTACCAAGCTACGCCATACCCCGGTGAGAATTATTATAGCAATCTGTTTTCTGTTTTGCAACCGTTTTCTCTCTGATTTCATCTATTATATCAGTTCTGAATATGAATCTGATTCCGCACAGCATCGGTGTGGCTATATCTGTCATATCTTGTCTTTTTATTTGTAAAGGTTACGGCTGCCACTTTACTATTTCGATCCAGCACAGCAATCCCGTTTCTGTCATTCAGACTTACATTCGAAGTCTGTGCCGTGATACTCTCAAACACATAACGCAGAGTTTTCTTTTCGCTGACCGTATACTTTCCCATCGGAAGATTGGTAAATGTGCAGCTTATCACCGCATACTCTCCGTCTGTCAGATACTCTCCTTTTCTGAATTCCACATAATCTTCATATATATGTGTAATATCGCTGGTATCTGTTCCGCGGACACTGAAGCGAAACACAGGATTTCCGTGTGCCCATGTAATATCCTGTTCCCGAATCCTTTTTGTAACAGTAATTTGCCCGTCTACCGGTTCTTTTGGGATTTCTCCTTTTACCCATGAGGAATTTGTCTGCTGTGTATCCTGCATTTTATCCGAAATAATAGTTCTGGAAGCCTTATTTTCAATAGCATAAATATTTTCATTTTTTCTGTAATGTCCATGGGCTTCTATCGTGTCATTATTTCCAGCCGTGACTTTTATCCGGAAATAATAAGTCACATCGTTATATGCCTCATCCGTCTTCAGAAATGCCGTATTAGCTGTAAACGTTACTGTATTCTGTATATTTTGAATACTAAACCGATTTGTTACATCTTTTCCGGATGCAGTTGTCACACTGGCACTTTGAAACTGGAGGCATGGATCCAGTGTATCCTGTAGCGTGAAAGCTGAATAAGAACCAGGCAGAAGTCTCTGGCTGATTATGTAATCATAATTTTTTCCTTCTGTTATTTCATAAGGTGGATCAGTCTGTGTATATTCATGCCTGCTCATCTGTTCATAATCCATCCCGTCATCTCCGACTTTCTTTTCGGGACCCGGATTTGGTTCATATGTTCCCACTGTTTTACCTGTTGTCGAAAAATACGCATTTTGTGGGTATGTAGCAGTTTTCCAGTTTTCCTGTGAATTCCAGTTCACCATAAAATAACCGTCAAAATCAAGCTGACACCACGCCTTTACATCGTCACTTTCTGTATCTATCCCTTCTGGGCTTGCTATCTCATTATAAATCGAACCATTTGCTATACTTCCGGTTGTTTTCTTCAGATAATTATAACCTTTTCGCAAATATATATGATTTACACCCCATCCGTCATAAACACGAATTCCCTGTCCGGCATCCAGATCTTTCATTGTTACATGTCCTTTAGGAGATATTTTGTTTTGTGTTGCATGATCCAGAAATTCAAAGCGAAATCTTACGGTTCCTACGGCAATTGTATTTAATGCAAGTTTATCTTTGTAAAATAATACACAGGGAATAATTTTTTTGCCATTTTTCCCAACATGATTTTTATTTACAGCACCCCATTTTACAGCTGTCACTTTCAGATCCACGATTTTTCCATTATATTCCCCTACATTGCTGTATATGGCTGTGATCGGATCTGTATAATCCTTATCATCAATTGCACATCCGTAAAATGTTTTACAATAATTTTCCGTAAATCCACGTTCATCACCATACCAGTCATGCATCTTTGCATTCAGTGTTCCATTATGCCGGCTGATAGATGTAAGCTTTGTCGTATTCTTGCGAAATGCATACGTAAATGCATATTCATCCCGCATTTTATATCCTGCCTCTACCCACTGCACCGGAACACGGCTTGCTGCTCTCGCTACCATGGCTTCCGGATCAGCAGTTTCCGCTTCCTGCTGATCTTCTGCCAACGCCTCGTCTCCATCCGAAAATGTTTCATCTGTATTAAATTCGATAGCCGCAACTTCTTCTGAGTCAGATTCTGCGTCAGAAATCTCCACATCCTCACTTTCTGTCAGATCAATATCCGTTCCGTCCGCTTCATCCTCTTCACTTTCACCTACAATAATTTCCCCGGTGTCGTTGTCTCCCATGCCATTTTCATTATCCCCGAGCGTTTCTCCGGTGTTTTCGCTTTCCGCGTCTCCCAAAACATCTTCTAAATCTGTCAATTCTCCCGATTCTGCATAGGCCGATGCAAATTCAATAGATGTCTGTGCTCCGCACCACATACCTAAAGTCACGGCAATTGCAAGGCAGACCCCTGTGATTTTTCTTTTCATGGCTTTTTTGCTCCTTTCCATTTCTTTATCACCGGTATACTGATGCCAGCCGCCATCAACAGCAAGAGCATAAGTTCTACCGGCATGGAATCACCTGTTTTTACAGAGGATTTCTGTCTGCTTCCGGTATCTTTAACAGATGCCTGTGCAGAATCCCCGGAAAGGCTCTGCGCTCCGTTTT
>ERZ773169.1892-NODE-1892-length-16818-cov-25.470858_pt1 | contig 16818 bp, 15 predicted proteins | sample MGYA00580536_ERZ773169 | MGnify/ENA primary metagenome ERZ773169 (study PRJEB29015, sample SAMEA2737814) | human gut metagenome | biome: human gut; feature: human-associated habitat; material: faeces | place: China | collected 2012 ...
CCTGCGGCTGCTCACCCGGGGTGTAGGGGGTGACAGCGGCCAGCGTGGGAGAAAGGAATTTACTCATTGTTCAAATCCTCACTTTTCATACCGGATGGTCACGCTGCGGGCGTGGGCGTGCAGGCCCTCGCGCTCGGCAAAATCGGCGATGCGGGGGGCTACTTCGCCCAGCGCTTCCCGGGTGTAGTAGAGGAAGCTGGACTTCTTTACAAAGTCGTCTACGCCCAAGGGGCTGGAGAAGCGGGCGGTGCCGCTGGTGGGCAGGGTGTGGTTGGGGCCTGCAAAGTAATCACCCAGCGCTTCCGGCACGTTGCGGCCAAGGAAGATGCTGCCTGCGTTTTTGATCTCGTTCAGCACGCCGAAGGGGTCCTCCACACACACTTCCAGATGTTCCGGTGCAATGATGTTGCAGGCCTCAATGGCCTTGTGCAGGTCGGTGCAGAGGATGATCTTGCCGTTGTCGTCCACGCTGGCGCGGGCGATGGCGGCACGGGGCAGCTGCGGGATCTGCACCTCCAGCTCTGCCTGCACGGCCTTGGCCAGCTCCGGGCTGTCGGTGACGAGAACGGGGCTTGCCAGTTTGTCGTGCTCGGCCTGACTCAGCAGATCCGCTGCCACCCATGCGGGGTTGCAGCCGCCGTCGGCCAGCACCAGAATTTCGCTGGGGCCGGCGATCATATCGATGCCCACCTTGCCGAACACCTTGCGCTTGGCGGTGGCAACGTAGATGTTGCCGGGGCCAACGATCTTATCCACCGCGGGGATGCTCTGGGTGCCGTAGGCGAGAGCCGCCACGGCCTGTGCGCCGCCGGTCTTGAAGATCTTGGTCACGCCTGCGGTGGCAGCGGCGGCAAGGATGACCGGGTTCACCCTGCCGTCCTTGCCGGCGGGGGTGGTCATGACGATCTCGGACACGCCTGCCACCTTGGCCGGGATCACGTCCATGAGCACAGTGGAGGGGTAGGCCGCCGTGCCGCCGGGCACATAGACACCGGCCTTTTCAATGGGGGTATATTTCTGGCCCAGCACGATGCCGGGCTTGTCGTTCACCACAAAATTCTTGTGCACCTGCTGGCGGTGGAAGCTCTCGATGTTGGCGGCGGCTTCGCGCAGGGTCTCGAGGAAGTAGGGGTCCATGCCCGCAAAGGCCTCGTCAATCTCCTCCTGTGTCACCTGCAGGGCATCGATCTTTGCGCCGTCAAATTTCAGTGCGTAATCCTTCAGGGCTTCATCGCCCCGGGCGCGCACATCGGCAATGATGCCGTCCACCACATCCTCCACGTTCTTTTCCGCGCGGATATCGCGGTTCAAAATCTCTTCGGGCTTCAGCTCGTCAAAGTTATACAGCTTGATCATTTTGCTTCCTCCTTGTTCTGCAGTTCCGCCCGCAGCTTTTCCAGCATGGTGTCCATTTCGGCGTGCTTGAACTGGTAGCTGGCCTTGTTGGCAATGAACCGGGCCGAGATGGGCATGAACTCGGTGACCACCTTCAGGCCGTTCTCCCGCAGGGTGGTGCCGGTCTCCACGATATCCACGATGACGTCCGAAAGGCCCAGAATGGGGGCCAGCTCAATGGAGCCGTTCAGCTTGATGATATCGATGTCCCGCCCCATGGATGCGTAATAGCTCTTTGCGATGCTGACGAATTTGGTGGCCACCCGCACCGGGCGGCTGGGGTCGTCTTGGTAATCGGCAGGGGCGGCAACGCACATACGGCATTTGCCAAGGCCGGTGTCCAGCAGCTCGTACACATCGGCAGAAGCCTCTGTGAGGATGTCCTTTCCCACGATGCCCACATCGGCGGCGCCGTGCTCCACATAGATGGCAACGTCGCTGGGCTTGACGAGGAAGTAGCGGATGCCGGCCTCCGGGTTTTCCACCACCAGCTTGCGGGTGGCGTTGTAGTCCTCCGGGCAGCCGTAGCCGATGCCCGCCAGCAGATGATACACCTTATCACCCAGACGGCCCTTGGGCAGGGCCACGTTCAGCATCACCCTGTCGGTGCTGTTCTTCTGCACCGGCGGCAGCGGGGCGCTCAGGCGGTCCAGCTCGTCCAGATAGACCGCAAAGCCGATGGCCCCGGCCCCGGGGGTGAACTTCTGCATCAGCAGGTCGTAGCGGCCGCCCTTGAGCAGGGGGCGGGGCAGGGCTTTCAGATAGCCCTGAAACACAAGGCCGTTGTAGTATTCCATCTCACCGGCCAGCGTCATGTCCAGCCGGATGATGCCGCCCGCCTTTTCCAGCGGCACAGCCAGCGCTTCCAGCTCGGCCACAGCCGCGCGCATGGCGTCATTGCGGCACAGGGCAGCGGCCTTTGCAAGGGTATCGGCATAGCTGCCGCAGAGGCTCAGCACACTGCACAGGATGTCGGCGGCGGCATCGGCAAGACCGGCAGCTCCGGCGGCGGCCCGCAGCTCGTGGGCGTTTTTCTCCCGCAGCTTTTCCAGCAGCTTTGCGCGGGCGGCATCCGGCACGCCCAGCGCGTCGAACAGGCCGAACAGGTAGCCCATGTGGCTCACTTCCAGCACCCACTCGGCACCCAGCGCATCCAGCGACCGCGCCGCCAGACACACCGCCTGCTGCACCTGTGCTTCGCCCACCGCGCCCAGCATCTCAAGGCCCATCTGGCTGATCTCTTTAAAGGTGTGGCTCTCGGCGGAAGGGCGGTAGACATTCTCGTGATAGTAGTAGCGCAGGGTCTCGCCGGGGGCGGGCTGCGCCGTCTTGGCAATGGAGAGGGTCACGTCCGGCTTGAGGGCCAGCAGACGGCCATCCAGATCGGTAAAGGTGATGACCTGCTCGGACGACAAAAAGCTGCGGTTCTCCTGATACAGGCCGTACTCCTCAAAGCGGCCCATGTGGTACTTGCGGCAGCCCGCCGCTTCGTACAAGGCGCGCAGCGCAAAGGAGGCGCGCTCCTTGGACTGCAGGTTTGCAAGGCTGAATTCCATCGTCGGTTCCCCCTGTTTCTTACATCCATCGCCGGCGTTCTCCGGCACTTTTCGACTCCTCTATCCCATCCGCCGGACCCCACTGCCCGGCGCTCCTTTGCGCGGCACCTCCGCGCCTTTTCCATACGGAATTGGTTCTATTATTATTTTACTTTATCAAGATAAAGTTGTAAAGTAGGAAAGTGCCAGTGTTTTCTGTTTTATAACATGATTTTTCTGTGCGTTTGTACAGAGGGCAGGAAAAAAGGAGCCGCCGCACCGAATGCAGCAGCTCCTTTTCAGGCAGATTTTATCCCAGCAGGTCCAGCACACCGGCCTTCGGGCGGGCACCCACAGCCTGACGCACCAGCTTGCCCTGCTCAAACACCAGCAGGGTGGGGATGCTCATGACGCCGAACTCCCCGGCCAGCTCCGGCTGTTCGTCCACATTCACCTTGCCCACCTTCACATCGGTGCGCTCCTCGGCTACCTCGTCCACGATGGGGCTGAGCATGCGGCAGGGGCCGCACCAGCTGGCCCAGAAATCCAGCAGGACGGGCTTTGTGCTCTGCAGCACCTCCTGCTCAAAATTTTCCTTCGTGATCGTAACAACTGCCATATTTCTACCTCCTGAAAGGGTTCGTTCGTGGTTGTTCTTATGGCATCAGTATACCCCAAATGCCGGGGCTTTTCCGTAACCGGGTCACATTGGGGCGCAAAAAAGCCCGGAGCAGGAAGAAAGAATACTGCTCCGGGCGGGGAATGGTTATGTTATTGTGCTGTCAGGCTCAGACTTCCTGCATGGCGTTCTTGCCGGCAACGTAGCCGTAGTACATGGCCATGGAGTGGCTGACGCCCTTCAGGCCGATGGGGTACTCGGTGGCAAAGCGGTTGCCCTGCACGTTGCCTGCCACATACAGGCCGGGGATCACATTGCGGTCGGCGTCGAAGGTGTGGCAGTTCTCGTCGCTCTCCAGACCGCCGATGCAGACCAGCAGCAGGGCGGTGGTGAACTTGTCGGCGTAGAAGGGGCCGTTCTCCAGCGCCCACATGCGGGATGCGGGCTTGTGGAAGTCCTCGTCGTAGCCGTCCTTGGCCAGCTGGTTGTAGCGCTGGATGGACTCCAGCGCGGTCTGCTGGGCAGCGGTGTCATCCGGGTAGATCTTTGCCACCAGCTCTTCCAGCGTGTCGGCCTTGACAGCGCGGCCATCGGCCACAGCAGCCTCCAGCTGATAGGGGCTCTTGTAGTTGCGGTAAGTGGTGTTGTTCTTGGGGCCCTCTGCCTCGCTGGCGTAGTCCTCATAGTAGCAAGCACCGCCGTGGGCTGCGGGCATGTAGGGCAGCTGCTGGGGCCAGTTGGAGTCGAAGATCTGCCAGCTCTCGCGGTTCTTCTGCAGCTCGATCTGGTTTTCCAGCTGCTGGCCGGGCAGGTCCTCGTTCATGAAGCGCTTGCCGTTCAGATCCAGATTCAGGAAGCCTGCGTTGCCCATGACGCCCACACCGGACAGGTCGGCACCGCCGCCCATATGGTGGATCATGGGTGCGTGGCTCTGCTGCACCTGAGCGCCTGCCCACATGCCCAGCTGGATGCCGTCGCCCTGATTGGTGAAGCTGCCCTCCACGTCCACGTTGGTGAACAGGCACTGGATGTTGTTCTCAATGACTTCGGGGCAGAAATGCTGCAGCATCTTGGTGTTCTGGGAGTAATCGCCGGTGGACAGGATGACGCCCTTGGCGGCGTTGCACTTGATGTACTCGCCGGTGGCAGCATCGCGGGCATACAGGCCCACGCAGCGGCCGTCCTCCATGATGAGCTTTTCCACAAAGCAGCCGTAGAAGGTGTCCACGTTGCCGGTGTCAACGGCCTTCTGCATGTTGGCATTGACGGTGACGGACTGGTTGGGCAGGAACTCCACGGAGGTGGGGTAGCAGGGGAAGCGCTCCTGCTTCCAGTCGTAGTTCTCGGGCAGCGGGTAGAAAATGGGGATCAGGAAGTTGTTTGCATTCTCGTCAGGGATAGCGCTGCGGGTGGTCTCGGCGTAGTACAGATCCGGGTTTGCCTCCACCCACCAGTCAAAGGCATCGCCGATGTTGTGGGCCCACTTGCTCATAATGGAGCGCTTGCAGCGGTAGGTGCTTTCCACCATGTGAGAGTCCACGATCTCATCGATCTGCTCACGGGTCCAGGTGTTGCGGCCCCACTTGGCCTGCACATTGCCGTTGATGACGGCATACTCGCCGCTGCGGCACTGGGGACCGTCAGCCTTTTCAAAGGCTGCCACCTTGCCGCCGTCCTCGGCGATGCTGCGCACGGCTGCCACACCGGCAATGCCGCAGCCCACCACGGCCACATCCACGTCCACCGTCTTGGTGACCTTGCTCTCGTCGATCTCCGGCTCGGTGCCCAGCCAGTCGTTCTCCGAAGCGGCAGCGGAGCTGTCTGCGCCGTCTGCCTTGACGCCCATGGCCTGCTCGATGCAGCTGGCAGCCGCCTTCTTGACGGCGTTGGTGGTAACAGTAGCACCGGAGATGTTGTCGATCTCGGTGCCCTGTGCGGCCATGATGGCCTCCTGCAGGGTGGGTGCAGCCACGCCGCCGATGCTCTCGGTCTCGTTGGAGGCATCGATGACCACCTCGGTGATGGCGGTCTCGCTGAAGGTCATGGTCACCTTCACCTCACCGATGCCGGTGGCCGTGCCGGTGTAGGTACCGGCGGTGTAGATGGCATCACCGGAAGCGGCGGTGCTGGAAGAAGCTGCAGAGTTGCAGGCAGCCAGTGCACCGGCGGTGACGCCGCTCATGGCGGCAGCGGCGGCGACCTTCAAAAAGCCTTTGCGGGAGATCTTTTCCATTGGGAGTTCCTCTTTCTTCTCATCAATTTCTCTTCGTCTCTGCGGGAGTTTTTCCCGCGCTGCACTTAGTATAAAATATAACGAAGTAAAAGGGAAACAAAAAAATTTTGCCATGCTAATAAAAAGTGTTTATAACCGGCTTCCTCCATGCTATACTGAGAGCAGACGGATCTTTCCCTGCACAGAAAGGAGCTTTTTTCGGATGAACGACCACCAGCTGCTGTGTTTTCTCACCGTGAGCCGGACCCTGAATTTTACCACAGCCGCCCGGGAGCTGTACTGCACCCAGCCCGCCCTCAGCTACCAGATCCGCAGTCTGGAAAAGGAGTTGGATCTGGCCCTGTTTGAGCGCAGCACCACCCGCGTGGCGCTGACCGAAGCGGGCCGGGCCTTTGTGCCGCAGGCGGAGGGGATCTATCGCAGCATCCTGAACGCCCGCACCGCGCTGAAGGGTTTTGCCCGGCGGCGCACGCTGACCCTGCGCCTGCCGCCGGTGCTGCTGCAGCGGGACCCCATTTATCCCATCCTGATGGCACGGCTGCACGCCGCGCTGCCGGGATATGAGTTTGCGGTGGACACTCGGCCCGTGTCACGCAACCCCCACGAAATGCTCTGCAGCGAAGCAGACGCAGCCCTCTATCTGCCCTTTGGGCCGCTGCAGCCGGAGATCGAGCGCATCCCCATCCTGCACAATACCTTTTACCTGATCGTATCGCCGGAGCACCCGCTCACAGGGCGCAGCGCTCTGACGCTGGCCGATCTTGCCGGGCAGCAGCTGTTTTATGAGCCGCTGTATCAGGAAATGGTGGATCTTGCCGTTGTTCAGCCCGGCCTGCCGTTTTCCGCGCCAAGCTGGCACATGGTGGAAAACTACGAGTGTGTTTACAACGATCTGCTTGCCGGGCGCGGCATGTTTTTGTGCCCGATGAAATACCCGGCCTTTCCGGCGGCATGGTATCTGCCGCTGCAGCTGCCGTTGCCGGACACCTGTCTGCTGACCCTGCGGGACGACCCGCGTCCCGAGATCCAACGGCTGCGGGAGGTATTTACCGCTGTATACGCCAGCCGTGCAAAGCTGCTGGGCGAAGAATGAACGCAAAAAGGGGCTGCTGCACATCCTTTTGAACGAACGTGCAGCAGCCCCTCAGCTCTTGTGATATTCCGGACAGCTTTATTTGCCCAGCATTTCGTGGGCAGTCTTGCAGATGGTGGCAGCATCCAGACCGTAGAACTTCAGCAGATCCCATGCCGGGCCGGAGCAGCCGAACACGTCCTGCACGCCCACGCGGCGCACCGGAGTGGGCAGCTTTTCGCTCAGCACGGCGCAGACGGCCTCGCCCAGACCGCCGATGACGTTGTGCTCCTCAGCGGTGATGACCTTGCCGCACTCCTTTGCAGCCTTGAGGACGATCTCCTCATCCAGAGGCTTGATGGTGTGGATGTTGATGACCCGGGCGTGGATGCCCTCAGCAGCCAGCTGCTCCGCAGCCATGCGGGCTTCGTTGACCATCAGGCCGGTGGCGATGATGGCAATGTCGCTGCCCTCGGTGATCTGCTCGCCCTTGCCGATCTCAAAGTGATAGTTCTCGGCATCGTGGAACACCGGCACGGCCAGACGGCCAAAGCGCAGATAGACGGGGCCTTCCATTTCGTAGGCGGCACGCACAGCGGCGCGGGCCTCCACATCATCCGCCGGGCAGATGACGGTCATGCCGGGGATGCTGCGCATGAGGGCAAAGTCCTCGCAGCACTGATGGGAAGCACCGTCCTCGCCCACCGAGATACCGCCGTGGGTGGCACCGATCTTCACGTTCAGGTGGGGGTAGCCGATGGAGTTGCGCACCTGCTCGAAGGCGCGGCCGGCGGCGAACATGGCAAAGCTGGAAACAAAGGGCACGTAGCCCATGGTGGACAGGCCTGCGGCCACGCCCATCATGTTGCCCTCGGCAATGCCGCAGTCAAAGTGACGGTCCGGGTAAGCCTTGCGGAACATGCCGGTCTTGGTGGCAGCGGCAAGGTCTGCGTCCAGCACCACCAGATCCTCGTGGCCCTCTGCGGCCAGCTCCTTCAGGGTGTTGCCGTAGCTTTCACGGGTAGCGATCTTCTTCACATCTGCCATCTTAGTTTTCCTCCTGCTCCAGCGCGGCGTATGCGGCGTTCAGTTCCTCAATTGCGATCTTGTACTCGTCATCGTTGGGGCCCTTGCCGTGCCAGTCCACAGAGTTGGTCATATAGGAAACGCCCTTGCCCTTTGTGGTGTCCATGATGATGCAGGTGGGCTTTACAGTCTCTGCATGGAACGCCTGCATGGCGGCTTCGATCTGGTCGTAGTCGTGGCCGTCGATGGTGACGACATTGAAGTTGAAGGCCTTCAGCTTCTCTTCCAGCGGGGCGCTGTTCATCACGGTCTCGGTGGTGCCGTCGATCTGCAGATGGTTGCGGTCCAGCACAACGCACAGGTTGGAAAGGCCGTAGTGGGCGGCAAACATGAAGGCTTCCCAGCACTCGCCCTCTTCCACCTCGCCGTCGCCCACGATGGTGTAGACGTTGATGGGCTTGCCGGCGTGCTTGGCACCCAGTGCCATGCCGCAGGCGGCAGAGATGCCCTGACCCAGACTGCCGGTGGACATATCCACGCCCGGGGTCTCGTTCATATTGGGGTGGCCCTGCAGATAGCTGCCGATCTTACGCAGGGTCTTGAGGTCTTCCACCGGGAAATAGCCGCGCTCTGCCAGCGCTGCATACAGTGCCGGTGCAGCATGGCCCTTGGACAGCACCAGACGGTCGCGGTCGGCCATCTTGGGGTCCTTCGGGTCAATGTTCATTTCCACAAAATAGAGGTAGCTCAGCAGCTCGGCGATATCCAGACTGCCGCCCGGATGGCCGCACTTTGCGCTGTGCGTGCCCTCGATCACGCCCATGCGGATGTGGCAGGCGTGCTTGGCCAGAGTAAGTTTTTCTGCATTTGTCATGATGGTCCTCCCGTATGAACCTCAGATTTGCACATGTTCAAAAAAGCCTTTCGTCAGCGCCGGTGCAGTCCTGCTGCCCGCAGCGCGCTCTTTTTCAAGTTTATATTAGCTATTCTATGCAAAAAGGTCAAGCTTCTTCATGCAAAATGTACACACGCGGGGAAATATTCATGGAAATCCGCCGCTTTTTGGTCAAATTGCAGGCTTTTTGCCGTATCTTGACAAAGCCAGAGGCATCTGCTATATTTTTCACAGATTCCGGCAGGAAGCCGGATGCGCAGGCAGAAGCCTGTTTTCTCCATTTGTGCGGAGCATCTGCTCCATCTGCGCGCTGCGCATGTGCGCGGCGCGGCGGGCCGGTCCAGGCCCTGCCATCTTAATTTTTTACAGACGCCACGAAGGGGTCTGCCTTTGGCTTGCAAGCCGGGCAGGCCCCTTTTTTATCTGGCAAAAGGAGGAAGCTTTTTTATGAAAACCAACCCCCGTTCCACCACCCGCAGCCTCGTGCTGGCTGCGCTGTTCCTTGCACTGGCCTTTGTGCTGCCCATGATCACCGGCCATGTGCCGCAGGTGGGCAACATGCTGTGCCCGATGCACTTTCCCATTCTGCTGTGCGGCTTTGTGCTGGGCGGCCCATGGGGCCTTGCCGTGGGCTTTATTGCTCCGCTGGTGCGGTCGGTGCTGTTCGGCATGCCGCCCATGTTCCCCATCGCCATCTCCATGGCCTTTGAGCTGGCCGCTTACGGCCTTGTGTCCGGCGTGCTCTGGCGCAAGGTGAAGCACACCGTTCCCATGATGTACGCTTCTCTCGTCACCGCCATGGTGGCGGGACGTCTGGTGTGGGGTGCCGTCCGCTTTGTGCTGGCAGGCCTGACCGGCTCGTCCTTCCCGTTCAGCGCGTTTTTGTCCGGCGCGCTGCTCACCGCCGTGCCGGGCATTGTGGCACAGCTGGTGCTCATCCCGCTGATTTTAGTGGCTTTGCAGAAGGCAAAGGTCATGGATTGACTTACTATTTAGAATGCCCTCCGCTTTGCTCTGGGCATAAACAGCGGAAATTTTATTTTTATTATTACAAAAGAGCAGCGGCTGCGGCCGCTGCTCTTCTGCTTTTTCACGGGAGGGGCCGTAATTTTAAGTTTGTTCTATAAAAAACGAACCAGCAAAGTCCGTAAGCTTTGCTGGTTCGCAATTCAAAAACAAGTTTTCAGTTCTTCTTACGGGTCAGGAACTCCGGCAGGGGCTTGCCCTGCTTGCGCCACTGATGATATTCTGCCGTAGCAGCGAACTCCACGTCACCGGCAGAGTTCAGGGCAGTCTCCACAGAGTCCTGCACCACGCCGATGATGAAGCCGACGCCTACCATCTGCATGGCGACATCGTTGGAAATGCCGAACAGGGAGCAGGCCATGGGGATCAGCAGCAGGGAACCGCCGGCCACGCCGGAAGCACCACAGGCACCCAGAGCGCTCATGGCGCTCAGCACGATGGCTGCAGCCAGAGACACCTGAATGCCCAAGGTGTTGGCAGCGGCCAGCGTCATGATGGTGATGGTGATGGCGGCACCGTCCATGTTGATAGTAGCACCCAGCGGGATGGAGACGGAGTACATATCCTTGTCCAGACCCAGCTTTTCGCACAGGGCCATGTTCACGGGGATGTTGGCGGCGGAGCTGCGGGTGAAGAAGGCGGTCAGGCCGGACTCACGCAGGCAGCGGAACACCAGCGGATAGGGGTTGCAGCCCAGATAGATAAACATGATGAAGGGGGAGACGATGAGGGCCATGAACAGCATGGTGCCCACCAGCAGGGCCAGCAGCTTGCCGTACTGGGTAAAGATGGCAAGGCCGTTGCCGGAAACATTGGTGTAGACCAGACCCATGATGCCGAAGGGAGCCAGATTGATGATCCAGCGCACGATCTGGGAGACCGCATCGGCGGTGTTTGCCATAAAGGTCTTGGTGGTGTCAGAACCGATCTTCTTCATAGCCACGCCGAACATGCAGGCCCAGAACAGGATGCCGATGTAGTTGCCGCTCATGATGGCACTGACCGGGTTTGCCACAAAGTTGGTGAGCAGGGTGCCCATCACTTCGCCCAGACCCTGCGGCACCACGTCCGACTGGGCAGCGTCTGCCAGCACGACCGTGACCGGGAACAGAAAGCTGGTCACCACTGCGATGGCCGCAGCCAGAAAGGTGGTGAGCATGTACAGCCAGATGACCGTGCCGAAGCGGCGGTCCAGCTTGGAAGAGCCCTGTGCCAGAGCACTTGCCACGATCACGAACACCAGCACCGGGGCGATGCCCTTCAGTGCGCCAACGAACAGGCTGCCCAGTTCACCCACCCAGCCTGCACCGGGGGCCACCAGAGCCAACACCGCACCGATGATCAGACCGATCAGGATGCGAACGATCAGGCTGATGCCGTTGTAGCGGGCAACTGCCTTGTTCAACGTTTTCATATAGACACTCCTCTTTCCTATTGTACGCCATTGGCGCACAGTTTCCTGTCTCTTACACGAGGACGGGTGTTATTATAGCACACACGGCAGAGAAATGAAAGCATTTTCAGACATTTTTCGTTCACAAATTTGCGTTCAGGTCGGTGTCCATGGGATTTTTCCGTTGATCTGTATTTGTAGCGAGGACAGATTTGGCCGTTTGCGGCTTCGTTCTCTCCGTCACCGTCGAGCGGCGCAGGGCGGAGCGAGCGGGGGCAAACAAAAAAGCCTGCGTGCGCAGTCCTGCATGGCAGGCTCTGCATCCGCAGACCGGGGCTCTTTGGGGTGTATTCTGTTTTCAGCGCAGCGGCTGGGTGGGCGCAAGCTTCTGGTAGGCAAAGCGGGGCGAGCCGTCCCGCACATGGATAACGCCGCAGCGGGTAAAGCCGTTCTGTTCCAGCAGATGCTGCATGATCTTGTTATCGGCATGGGTGTCCGCACGCAGGCTCTGGCAGTGCTCCAGACTCCAGTCCAGCACGGCCTTGCCCACGCCCTTCTGTTTGCCGGCCGATGCCAGACGGTGCACCGTGCCATAGGGCAGGGTATCGTCCAGCCACTGACCGTCCTCAATGACGGCGTAGGTGGGGTCCGCCCCCAGAATAAAGGCAAACACGGCCTCGATCTGGCCGTTGACCACATAGAGGAACAACCGGTTCGAGTCGATATCCTCCTCCAGCAATTCCTGCGGCGGGAAATCATCCCCCCACTGGGTCGGGTTGCCCGATGCCTTCATGACTGCACGTGCATGGGCGTAGATCTTCAGGATCTGGGGCAGATCCCCTCTCACTGCTCCACGAAACATTCATTCCACCTCTTTCGACAGCGCCGCACCGATGCGGCTAGAATGGTTCTATTGTACTCCATTTTTCCATAAAAATCCAGTTTTTTGCATCGATCTGCCATAAAACGTTCCGAAACGACAAAACAGGGCACGGCGTCTGCTGTGCCCTGTTTTGTCTGGTCAGGCTGTGGTTCATGCACTGGTGCGGGTATGGCCCGTGCGCACCAGCCGGTATTCCCGGGGGCTGAGGCCGTAGCGCTCGTGGAACAGGCGGTAGAAATAGCTGGTGTTCTCGTAGCCCACCAGAGAAATAATCTGCTGGATGTTCATGTCGCTGCGGCGCAGCAGGCGGGCAGCGGTCTCCATACGGTGCTTTTGCAGCAATTCCTTATAGGTGCGGCCGGTCTCGGCACGCACGCACTCGCTGACGTATGCCAGCGAAACGCCATACTCCCGCGCCACGTTGGAAAGGCTGGCTTCCCGGTAGTTCTGGGTGATCTCTTTCAGTGCCGCCTGCACCAGCGCTTCGCGGCTGACCGTTCCGGCCCTGACTTCCGGCAGGATAAGATTCGTCTGTGTCATCTGCGTTTCCTCCGTAAAGGGTGCGGCGGGCGGGGACTGGGGGATGCCGGACGCCCGCCGCACAGGGAATGGCGGCTCCTGCCGCCCTACACCTCAGATACGAACCGACGCACCGGAATATTGCAGAAAGCTAAAAAATTTTTAGTCAATTTTCGTTGTAGGAGTCAGACCCCTCTCAGTCACGCCTGACGGCGAACGCAGTGAGCCTGAGAGGGTTTTCGTCCTGCAGAAAAAGACCGCCTCTGCACAGGGCAGAAACGGCCTTTTTCAGGAGAAATAAAGAAAACACGAACCCTCAAAAATGAGGAAGGGAAATGCTCAGAACATGCTCTCGTCCTTATAGCAGCCAGTGCGCACAAACTGCACCCACTCGGCCACATTCACGGCGTGGTCGCCGATGCGTTCCAGATACTTGATGACCATCAGCAGGTCGAGGGCTGCATCCACCTTGCCGGGGTCTTCGGCGATCTCCTGCGCCAGCTGATGCTTGATGGCGTTGAAATCGTAGTCCACCGCGTCGTCTGCGGCAATGACCTTGCGCGCCGCCAGCTCGTCCTCTGCCGTCAGGGCATCGAGGGCATCCAGGATCATCTGGTGAGCCTTTTTGCCCATGGCAATGGCCTGACTTACCGCCGGGTCGCCCTCTTTGCGGACGGTGACAAGGTGGGGGATGATCTCGGCGATGTCGGCGGCATGGTCGCCGATGCGCTCGATGTCCGTGACCACCTTCATAGCCGTGGAGATGCGGCGCAGATCGCCCGCCACCGGCTGCTGACGCAGCAGCAGGGTCATGCAGCGGTGCTCGATATCCCGCTCCATGTTGTTGATGCGGGCGTCTCCCTTCACGATGGCCGCAGCTGCATCGGCGTCAGCGACGCAGAGCGCTTCCAGAGCGTTCTCCACGGCATCGGCAGAGTTGCGGCCCATTTCGGTCAGCGATTTTTTCAGCGATTCCAGATCGGTGTCGTACTGTTTACGGATACTCATAGCTGTTTCCTCCTTTAACCGAACCGACCGGAAATGTAGTCCTCGGTGCGTTTATCCCGCGGTGCGCTGAAGATCTGCGCCGTGGGGCCCACTTCCACCAGCTCGCCCAGCAGGAAGAAGGCGGTGCGGTCGCTGATACGGGCCGCCTGCTGCATGTTGTGGGTAACGATGACCACCGTGTAGTTCTTCTTCAGCTCGCTCATCAGCTCCTCCACCTTCATGGTGGAGCCGGGGTCCAGTGCGCTGGTGGGCTCGTCCATCAGCAGCACTTCGGGCTTCACCGCCAGTGCACGGGCGATGCACAGACGCTGCTGCTGTCCGCCGGAAAGGCCCAGCGCGCTCTTTTTCAGGCGATCTTTCACCTCGTCCCACAGGGCCGCGCCCCGCAGCGAGCTTTCCACCAGCTCGTCCAGCTCAGCCTTATTGCGCACGCCGTGCAGCTTGGGGCCGTAGGTGATATTGTCGTAAATGCTCATGGGGAAGGGATTGGCCTTCTGGAACACCATGCCCACCCGGCGGCGCAGGTCGGTCAACTGCATTTCCTTTGCAAAGATGTCCTCGCCCTTCAGCCGCACATCGCCCTCGATGCGCACATTCGGCACAAGGTCGTTCATGCGGTTGAGGGTTTTCAGGAAGGTGGATTTACCGCAGCCGGAAGGGCCGATGAGAGCAGTGATCTCCCGCTCGCCCACGTCCAGCGAGATACCTTTCAGCGCCTTGAAGTCGCCGTACCAGAGGTTCAGGTTTTTTGCCGATATCACCGGCACATTCGTGTTTTCCATAGAGTACCTCATTGTTGAATTGGAACGAACCCTCTCAGTCACGCCTGACGGCGTGCCAGCTCCCCCGAAGGGGGAGCTTTTGATCATCTGCCGGTCAGCACCACTCTAGCTCCCCCTGAGAGGAAAGGCTTCCCCCGCTCCGGGGGAAGATGTCGCGTAGCGACAAAAGGGGGAATCTGGCATTGCGCAGCAATGACTGAGAGGGTTTCTTCTCTTTTTTACTGTTTCTGTTTCAGCTTAGTCTTTGCCAGCCGCGCCGCAAGGTTGATGGCCAATACCAGCACCAGCAGCACTGCACCAATGCCCCAGGCCGAAGCAAAATCGCCGTCCTCAAAGGCACGCAGGTACAGCAGCACCGACAGGGTGGCACCGTTGGAGGTGTAGGCTTTGGCCACGCTCTTGGCAATGACCTCTGCGGCACCGGCGGTGAAGAGCAGGGCGGCGCTTTCGCCCACGATGCGGCCCACAGCCAGAATGCAGCCGGTCACGATGCCGTCGATGCTGCAGGGCAGCACGATGGTGCGGATGATGTGCCACTTGCCTGCACCCAAGCCCATGGCACCTTCACGGTAGCCCTGCGGCACCGTCTTGAGGGATTCCTGCGTGGTGCGGATGATGGTGGGCAGGTTCATGACCACCAGCGTGAGCGAACCGGACAGCAGACAGGTCTGGAAGCCCAGTGCCTGACTGAACACCAGCATACCCACCAGACCGTAGATGATGCTGGGGATGCCCGCCAGCGTTTCGTTGGTGAACTCGATGACCTCGATGAGCCGCCGGTTGGAGGCATACTCGGTCAGGTAGACCGCCGCGCCTACGCCCAGAGGCAGTACGATCAGTAATGTCAGCACAATGACATACAGTGTGTTAAGGATGGCAGGCAGGATGCCGTCGGTCTTTTTCAGCACACTGGCGGTGGTGGAAAGGAACTTCCAGCTGATGTGAGGGATGCCCCGCACCAGTACCATGCCGATGATACCGGCCACCAGCACCATCACCAGCACGGCGCTGGCCCAGACCAGTGCGGTCATGACCCGGTTCCACATCTGACGGGAAGGCGAAAGGCCCTTATTCATCCCGGCTTCCTCCCTTCAGCACAACATTCAGCACAACATTGATGATCATGATAAAGACGAACAGCACCAGCGCGATGCTGAACAGCGCCTGCCGCTGCAGACCGCCGGCATAGCTCATCTCCTTGGCGATGGCGGTGGTCAGGAAGGTGACGCTGCGGAAGGGACTGTCCGGCATGTTGGGGCTGTTGCCTGCCACCATCATCACCGCCATGGCCTCGCCGATGGCACGGCCGATGCCCAGCACAACACCTGCGGCAATGCCGCTTTTGGCAGCCGGGATGCTGATCTTGAACCACGTTTCGGTGTCGGTGGCACCCAGTGCCAGACTGCCCTGCTCATACTCCGGCGGCACGGCATTCAGCGCCGTGACCGACACGGACACGATGCTGGGCAAAATCATGATGGAAAGCACCACGATAGTGCTCAGCAGGCAGGCACCGGAAGCCTTGCCGAAGGTCTTTGCCACGGCAGGCACCAACACCTGCATGCCCAGCAGGCCGAACACCACGCTGGGGATGCCGGACAACAGCTCGATGGCAGTGACCACCACGGTGCGCAGCTTGGGGTCGGCGGCCTTGGAGAGGAACACCGCCGTCAGCAGGCCGATGGGCACACCGATGATGGAAGCGCCCAGCGTGCCGTAGATGCTGGACAGGATAAAGGGCAGGATGCCGAACAGCGGCTGGGCTGCCGTGGAGGCCCACTTTGTGCCGAACAGGAATTGGAACAGGCCGATCTTGTGGATGGCCGGCACACCGGAGATCACCATGTACACCGAGATAAGCACCACGCAGCCCACCGCCAGCATACCGCACAGGAAGAAGATGAAGTTCATCACCGCTTCCAGCCATTCGGCGGGGGTGCGGGGTAGCCGCACCCGGCTCAGATAGGATTTTTTGTTCATAGCGGAAATCCTTTATAAAAGCCGCGTCGGCCCGCAGAAACGACAGCCCGACGCGGCAGTTCTCTTGTTCAGATGCGGGGCAGGCGGTTCACCGGGGAAACTCCCCGGCAAACCACCCGGTAATTACTCGTTCACCGGCACAGCGCCTGCGGTGCGGATGAGGTCGGCAGCGTCCTTGCTGGTGGCAAAGTCCACAAAGGCCTGTGCCTGCTCCGACAGGGTCACGCTCTTGTTAGTGACGAACACGAAGGGACGCTGGATCTTGTAGCTGCCGTCCTTGACGGTATCCTCGCTGCACTCCACACCCTCCACGGTGACCATGGCAACAGTGTCGCCCACAGCGGACAGGGAAGCGTAGCCGACAGCCAAAGGATTGGCCTCCACAGCGCTGATGACTGCGCCGGTAGCGGTCAGCTCCTGTGCGTACTTGCAGCTGTCCTTCACGTCCACGA
>ERZ773169.1894-NODE-1894-length-16806-cov-24.994747_pt1 | contig 16806 bp, 12 predicted proteins | sample MGYA00580536_ERZ773169 | MGnify/ENA primary metagenome ERZ773169 (study PRJEB29015, sample SAMEA2737814) | human gut metagenome | biome: human gut; feature: human-associated habitat; material: faeces | place: China | collected 2012 ...
ACATGACCAGCGGCAGCAGCATATTCAGGCCCAGCTGGGTCAGCCAGACAAGATCCTCCAGCGCCTTATACCAGCCCTTCAATCTGCAATTCCTCCCTGTGTGGTCTTCCTGTGCAAAAGCCAGATTCTGGATTTTATGCCACAGATTTGCAATCAGCAAAAATCTTATAACGATAGTATAATTCAAACCGGCCGTTTTTTCAATCAATTTTCCACTGTTTTCTAGTAAAATTTCATAGTTTGTTCACACTAATGCCGTAACTGTACGCCCTGTATGGAGTTTGTGCGTCTGCGGGCACATCAATACCAAAAGTTTGATGGTTCTGTTGTGCAGAATGCAAAAAAGCGGGCGAACCCTCTCAGGCGCTGACGCGCCAGCTCTCCCGAAGGGCGAGCTTTTATGCATCTTTCGGACAGCACAAATAAAGCTCCCCCTTTCGGGGGAGCTGCTGAGCGAAGCGAAGCTGAGAGGGTCACACAAAAAAGCCGCCCGGCTCTTTGGGAACCGGGCGGCAGCTGTTATGCAGTTTTCAGGACATTACCAGAGGTTTGCCGTCTCGTTGTACAGGCCCTCGTAGCTCTTGGCGGAGACATCCCAGCTGAAATCGCACTCCATGCAGTGATGCACGAGGTTCTTCCAGTTCTCCTTGTCATAGTAAGCATTCTGTGCGTTGCAGCAGGCCACATACAGCTCGTGGGCATTGTAGCCCGCAAAGGTGAAGCCGTTGCCCTCGCCCATGGTGCTGTCGTGGATGGAGTCGCGCAGACCGCCGGTCTCGCGGACGATGGGAGGCGTGCCGTAGCGGCAGGCCACCATCTGTGCCAGACCGCAGGGCTCGCTCTTGGAAGGCATGATGAAGGCATCTGCGCCTGCGTAGATCTCCTGCGACAGGGCCGGCTCAAAGCCGATGTAGGTGCCCACGCGGCCCGGGTGGCGTGCGCACAGGTCGGAGAAGAAGTTCTCATACTGGCTCTCGCCGCTGCCCAGAATGACCAGCTCGATGCCGCGGTCCACCAGACCATCGGCGATGCTCTGCACCAGATCAAAGCCCTTCATGCCGACCATGCGGCTGACCATGGCAAAGACGGGGCTGCCGTCCTTGTTCAGGCCGAACTTATCCTGCAGGGCTTCCTTGCACTTTGCCTTGCCCTCTTCAAAGTTGGTGATGTCGTAGTTGAAGGGGATGTTCTTATCCGTAGCGGGATCGTTGGAATCGGTATCGATGCCGTTCAGGATGCCGCACAGCTTGTACTGCTTCTCCCGCAGCAGGGCGTCCAGCCCATAGCTGAACCACGGGTCGAGGATCTCCATGGCATAGGTGGGGCTGACGGTGGTGATCTTGTCGGCAGTCTCGAAAGCACCCTTCATGAAGTTTGCGCAGCCATCGTACTCCACGATGTGCTGGTCCCGGCGGCCGATGCCGCAGGTGTCCTCCAGAATGTCGGTGCCGTACTTGCCCTGATAAGCGATGTTGTGGATGGTGAAGATGGTCTTGATGCGGTTGAACTTATCCAGATGACGGTAGTACAGGTTCAGGTACACCGGCACCAGTGCGGTCTGCCAGTCGTTGCAGTTGATGATATCGGGGGTGAAATCGATGTAGAACAGGGTCTCTAAAACGGCGCGGGAGAAGAAAGCGAAACGCTCGCCGTCATCGTAGAAGCCGTACAGGCCGCGGCGCTTGAAGTAATACTCGTTGTCCAGGAAGTAGTAGGTCACGCCGTTCCGCTCGGTCTTGAACAGACCGCAGTACTGGCTGCGCCAGCCCACGGGGACGGAATAATTGGTCACGTACTCCAGCGTATCACGGAACTTCAAATCGCCGTACAGGGGCATGATGACGCGGGCGTCCACGCCGTCCTTGACCAGAGCCTTGGGCAGTGCGCCCGCAACGTCGGCCAGACCACCGGATTTTGCAAAGGGTGCAGCTTCCGAAGCAGCATACAGGATTCTCATAGGATCGCTCCTTTCATATGTTTGGGTCATTTCGTGCTCCCCGCCGCATTTTTCAGCGGCACGAACCATTTTGCAAAAGAGCAGGCGGGGGCACACAGGTGCCCCCGCCCCTCTCAAGAGGGGCTACCGGGGAGGAAGCCGCCCCTATGGATAATGCAACAGATCAGACGGTGTGGTTCTTCTGCACGTACACCGGGAAGCTCTCGGTGCCGGACAGCTTCTTGCCGGCAGTGATCTTCACGTTCTTATCGGTAACAACGCAGTCCAGCTCGGCATTGACTTCCACCACCGTATCCTGCATCAGCACGCAGTTCTTGACGACGGCGCCCTTCTTGACCTTGACGCCGCGGAACAGCACGCAGTTCTCCACTGTGCCTTCGATCACGCAGCCGTCGGCCAGAATGGAGTCGGTCACCTTGCAGCCCGGCACATAGCGGGTGGGGTTGTCGTCGCGGATCTTGGTGTAGACCGGGCTCTTCTTGGGGAACAGCTTTTCCAGATTCTCGTCATCGGTCAGCTTGAGGTTCTCGTCGAAGTAGCTCTTCATGTCACAGACATGTGCCACATAGCCGGTGTACTCCAGAGCGTGGATGTTCAGGATGTTGACATTGTGGGCCAGAATATCGCGCTCGAAGTAGATCAGGCCGCGGGAGGTCGCATCCCGGACCAGCTTGAGCAGGGTCTCGCGCTCCAGAACATAGATGTTCAGGTCAAGGTTCTGCACGCCGGGGCGGTAATCGTTGAACAGCAGCTCGGTCACACGGCCGTCGGCATCAACGGTCAGGGTGTAGTTGTCGTTCTTGCGGCCCTCGGGGATCTCGGTCTTCTGGTAAGCGACGGTCACATCGGCACCGCTTGCCTGATGGGCGGCCAGCAGGGCGTTGAAGTCGTAGTTCAGGGCAACATTGGCGTCGCTCATGACCACGTACTTTTCCTTCTGGTTCTCCAGGAAGTTCATGATGGAGCCCAGAGCTTCCACACGGCCGGAATAGATGCGCACGCCCTTCTCAGCGAAAGGAGGCACGATGTTCAGGCCGCCGTGACGGCGGGCCATATCCCACTCACGACCGGTGCCCAGATGATCCATCAGGGAGTGGTAGTTCTTGCGCACCACGATGGAAACATTGGAGATACCGCAGTTTGCCATGCTGGACAGAACAAAGTCCACCATACGGTAGCGGCCCGCGAAGGGGATCGAAGCCATTGCGCGCTCGGTCACCAGCTCGGGGACGGTATTATCATAACTGTTGGGGAAAATAATACCCAACGCATTGGTGTTCTGGCTCAGCATACTTCCATACCCTCCTTGACGGATTCAAAGACTTTGGCACCTTCCTTGACGGTTGCGCCTGCGCCGACGGTCAGGCCGGTGCCCACATGGGCAATGGGGCCATCGCCGCCCACACGTGCACCTGCGCCGACCACAACATCCTCCGCCAGGATGCAGCGCTTGACAACAGCACCAGCCTTGACCACAACGCCGTCCATCAGGACTGCGTCCTCAACGGTAGCGCCCTCTTCTACAACAACGCCTGCGCTCAGCACAGAGTGATGTACATTGCCGTAGATCTTGCAGCCCTCGGTGACGAGGGAATCCTGCACCACAGCGCGGGGACCGATCTTCTGCGGAGGCAGGACCGGGTTGCGGCTGTAGATCTTCCACTTCTCGTCGAAGATATCGATGCCGGAGTTTTCGGGGTCCAGCACCTCCATATTGGCTTCCCACAGGCTGTCGATGGTGCCCACGTCACGCCAGTAGCCGGCAAAGCGGTAAGCATACATCTTGCGGCCGTCCCGCAGCAGGGCCGGGATGATGTTCATGCCAAAGTCGTTCTTGGAGTTGGGGTCTGCCTCATCCTCTTCCAGATACTTCTTCAGAACATCCCAGTTGAAGATGTAGATGCCCATGGAAGCCAGATTGGACTTGGGTACCGGGGGCTTCTCCTGGAACTCGGTGATGCGGTCGTTCTCGTCAGCCACCATCAGGCCGAAGCGGGAGGCCTCCTTCCAGTCCACTTCCATAACAGCCACAGAGAACTCTGCGCCCTTTTCCTTGTGGAAGCGCAGGAAGTCGGCATAGTCCTGCTTGCAGATCTGATCGCCGGACAGGATGATCACATACTCGGGATCGTAGCTGTCGATGAAGCCGATGTTCTGGTAGATGGCGTTTGCAGTGCCCTTGTACCAGTCGGTGCCCTTTGCCTGCTCGTAGGGCGGCAGGGTATGCACGCCGCCGTGCAGACGGTCCAGATCCCAGGGCTGGCCATTGCCGATGTACTCGTTCAGCTTCTGGGGCTGATACTGGGTCGCGATGCCGACGGTGTCGATGTTGGAGTTCACGCAGTTGGACAGCGGGAAGTCCACGATACGGTACTTGCCGCCGAAGGACACTGCGGGTTTTGCCGTTTTCTGTGTCAGCGCATACAAGCGCGAGCCACGTCCACCGGCAAGGATCATTGCCACAATTTCTTTTGCCATAGCTTTATTCTCCCCTTTAACATTAACATTTCCGTTGTTCGGAAATGATCGTCAACGTGTGCGGTATGGGTCGGCCGAAGTGCCGGGTCATTCCTTGGGCTCCTTCGGTTTGCGGGTGCGCTTTGCGGGTGCTTTTTCCGCTGCAGGCTCAGCCTCTGCCTTCGGCTTGCGGCCGCGCTTTTTGGGTGCCTCTGCGGCAGCCTCCGGCTCAGTCTTGGCCTTGCGGGCGGTCTTTTTCACCGGCTTTTCCTCTGCAGCGGCAGCTTCTGCCTTGGGCTTGCGGCCGCGCTTTTTGGGTGCTTCTGCAGTGGTCTCCGGCTCAGCCTTGGCCTTGCGGGTGGTCTTTTTCACGGTCTTTTCCGGTTCAGCAGCGGTCTTTGCCTTTTTGGCTGCGGTCTTTTTTCCCGCCTTACCGGTCTTGTCCTCTGCAGCCTTGCGGGTGCGCTTGGCGGGCACCTCAAAGTACAGCGTGCTCATGGGCGGCAGAGTGATCGTGATGCTCTGTTCAAACCCGTGCAGCGGCTTTTTGTGGGTGCGCACAGCCTTGTTGTGGACTGCGCCGGAACCGCCGAACTCTGCATCGTCGCTGTTCAGGATCTCCTTGTAGGAGCCTGCCACCGGTGCGCCCAGAGTGTAGCCCTCGCGCAGGACGGGGTTGAAGTTGCAGACCACCAGGATCTGCTTGCCGGAAGTGTCCTTGCGCAGGAAGGCGATCACGCTCTGCTGCGAGTCGTCCGGCACGATCCACTGGAAGCCCTCCCAGCTGTAGTCCACCTGCCAGAAGGCGGGGTGCTCCTTGTAGAAGGCATTCAGGGTCCTGACATAGGTCTGCAGTTCGTTGTGCTTATCGTAGCCCAGCAGCATCCAGTCCAGCGGCTTTGTCTCGTTCCACTCGGCGAACTGGCCGAACTCCTGACCCATGAACAGCAGCTTCTTGCCCGGGTGGGCCATCATGTAGCCGAAGAAGGTGCGCAGGTTTGCAAACTTGGCGTCGTACTCGCCGGGCATCTTGTTGATCAGGCTGCCCTTGCCGTGCACCACCTCATCGTGGCTGATGGGCAGCACAAAGTTCTCGCTGAAGGCGTAGAAGAAGCTGAAGGTGACCTTGTTGTGGTTGCCGGCACGGAAGAGCGGGTCGGTCTTCATGTAGCTGAGCATATCGTTCATCCAGCCCATGTTCCACTTGAAGTTGAAGCCAAGGCCGCCGTCCGAAGCAGGCTTTGTGACCATGGGCCATGCGGTGGACTCTTCTGCGATCATGTACTTGTGCGGATGACGGCCCAGCACGGTGTCGTTCAGCTTGCGCAGGAAGGCAACGGCCTCCAGATTTTCCTTGCCGCCATCCTTGTTGGGCTCCCACTCGCCCTGCTTGCGGTTATAGTCCAGATACAGCATGGATGCCACGGCATCCACCCGCAGGCCGTCGATGTGGTACTGCTCCAGCCAGTACAGTGCGCTGGAGATCAGGAAGCTCTGCACCTCGCTGCGGCCGAAGTCGAACACCATGGTACCCCACTCCTTATGTTCGCCGCGCTTCGGGTTCGGGTCCTCGTAGCAGGCCTCGCCGTCAAAGTTGTACAGGCCGAACTGGTCCTTCGGGAAGTGAGCAGGCACCCAGTCCATGATCACGCCGATGCCGGCGGCGTGCAGCTTGTCCACAAAGGCCATAAAGTCCTTGGGGGTGCCGTAGCGGCTGGTGGGTGCAAAATAACCTGTGACCTGATAGCCCCAGCTGCCATCAAAGGGGTATTCCATGACCGGCAGCAGCTCCACATGGGTATAGCCCATATCGGTGATATACGGGATCAGCTCGTCTGCCAGCTCGGAATAGTTATAGGGCTTGCCGCCCTCCTTCATCTTCCAGCTGCCGGCGTGCATCTCGTAGATGTTCATGGGGCCGTTGATCACGTCCGCCTTTTTCTGTGCTGCCTGCCATGCGTCATCGTGCCACACAAAGCCGGTGATATCGTAGACCTTGCTGCCGTTGGACGGACGGGTCTCGGCGTGGAATGCATAGGGATCGGCCTTATAGACCAGATCACCTGCACGGGTGGTCACGCAATATTTGTAAACATCATATTCCTTCATGCCCGGGATGAACAATTCCCATACGGAATCGCCATCCACCTTGCGCATCGGGTGGCTGCCCGGCTTCCAGCTGTTGAAGTCGCCCACCACGCTGATCGCCACAGCATGGGGTGCCCACACGCGGAACACCACACCCGCTTCACCGGCGCGTGTTTCCATGTGTGCGCCGAAGTAACGGTATGCTTCACAGTTATTGCCCTGTTTAAACAGATACACCGGAAGGTCCGATGCATTGCTCTGGATCTTTTCCTCGGTCGGTTTCATAGACTGCTCCTCCCCGTACAGATGCACCGGAAAGCGCACCTGTAGCTTTTTACTCTTTTATATTAAAGAATTTTGGACTGTTTTTCAAGGGGATTTCATCAAAATTTACCATAATCTTTTCGGTGATATTTCTCCCTTATATACACACCCTCTAAATTTTTACAAATTTTATGGTGAATCCTACCAATCCGCAAACAAAAAGAGCCTCTGCGCACCCTCCCCAAGGGGAGGATGCACAGAAGCTCTCTGTTTCTGTTAAAAATTTTCGGTTCCGGGCTTTTTCAGGTTTCTCAGCCCACAACGTAGATGTTGACCTGAATGGCACCGTTGATCACGCTCTCGGCGTAGGTCTCATAGAACAGGTCTACCAGGATCTCGCCCTTCTGCACCGCAATGCCGGTGTCGGTGGCCACTGCGTAGCCATACACGAACTTGCCGTCGGTGGAGGTGATATACAGCTTGGTGCCGTAGGGGATCACATCCGGGTCCACGGCCACCGTGCCATAGCCAAGGCCGAGGCCGGAGGAACCCTTGCCGGTCCTGGAGTAGTAGCCGGTGGCCTTGCCGGTGAGCACCTTGCTGTAGGAAGCCGGTGCGTTGGTGGTGCCATCCGGGCCTGTCAGCGGGGAGACCGGTGCGCCCGCGCCATAGGTCTTGATGACATGGTTGGTGGGCTCCACGGTAGTGGTGGAATCCACCACGATGCTGTTCTCCAGTTCGCCGTCCACATAGCGGTCGCGGGTGGTGATGGTCTGCTGGCCTTCCGCACCATGGCGCACCGTGGTGGCGCGGCCGGTGTTGCGGAAATACAGGCTGGTGTAGACGTACTCGGTATCATAGGGGATGGCCTGCGTCTCCACACGGTCGGTGTAGTCCACGCGGTGCACCGTGATGGTGGAGCCTGCGCTCACCAGCTGGTCCAGAGCAGGCTCGGTGTAGTCGTCACCCTCCAGAGTGATACCTGCGCGCTTCAGAGCGTCGGCGACGGTGCCGAACACCATCTTGACGGGGTACTCCTGACCGTCGGCGGTGATGCTGACGGAGAATGCGCGCTCGATGTTCAGGGCGGCAAGGTTGCCGCTGTAGGCCGTGTAATAGACCCGATCGCCCTCTTCGGACTGGATGCCGGAGAGGTTCATGACCTGTGCAGGGTCGGTCTCGGAGGTGAGGATCACCTGCCGGGCACCATTGGAGTCTGTGACGTAGGTCAGCCGCAGATTCGCAGCGGTCACACTGAGTGTAGCCACAAGGCACACGACCATGACACAGAACGCCAGCACACGGGAAGAGACAGCCTGCTTGCAGGCGGTCAGAGCTTTCTTTACTTTTACGGAAGCGATACGAGACAACTCCTCTCTTTTCAAAGTTGGGTGCGGCCGCAGACACGGTGTTCCATGCCCCGGCCGCCCGGACTGCGGGGCGGGCAGAAGCACTCTGGCCCCACAATCAAATACGATGCCCTCTTTATGATAAGACCGAGCATCGTATGCAATTTGGACTCCGCTGCGGAAGGTGTCATTTTCCTCCCGGCCCGAGCCGCATCTGCCCGCGCCGCACCATGTGTGAGATGGTTTTCACTTCATCCAGATAAATTTTAGACGCTGCAACGTTTGTTGGCTCCGTTGAGCGGGTCTTATTTTACCAGCCCGGAGGCCGTTTGTCAAATCAGGGGGCCGCTTTTCGTTAGTTTTTTGACGATATTTTTTGTGCAATTTATACATTGTTTTCTCCAAATTATTGTTATTTCGGTTATTTCCTTCCGATTTTCCTTTTGTTTTGTGGGATGTTTTGTTCATGAATTTTTAACATTTATTTTGGATTTTTCGCACCGGAAACTGCACTTTTGGGCCGTTCCGGCAGCACGGCAAGCGGCCCTGAATCGCTGGTTTTGCACAGCGGCATTTCCTTCCGCTGCCCCGCCTTTGCCCCACCGGGATCTGTGCGAATTTCCCCCGAAAAATGCCTTCCGGCAAAATGCCGAAGCACAGAAACTTGTGGAAATAAAGTACACTCTCGCCGCCGCTGTCCGGCCGCGATACAATCAAACAAAAAACAGAAAGGAAGGTTTTCAAGTGAAGATCCAGATCATTCAAAAGCAGTGCGGCGGCACCGAGTTCCTTGCCCAGCCGCACCGGCTGCATCTCGGTGCGCAGAACGCCGCCGGGGTGGACGAACTGCTGTTCCAGCTGCCGGACGCATGGGCCGGGTGCACTCTTGCGCTGTATCTGCGCCGCAGCGACGGCACCCTGCTGGCACCGGTGGCGCTGGACACCCAGCACCGTGTCACGGTGGACCGCCGCCTGACCGGCAGCACCGGCGGGCAGTGGATGCTGGCCGCCATGGGTGAAAACGGCTACACCGCCTACACCCGGCCCGGCAGCTATGACTGCTACGCCATTCTGCCCATCGATGATGACGCAGAGGAGCTGCCGCCCTCGCTGTACGAGCAGTTCGTGGCCCGCGTGCTGGAAAGCTCCAGCAGCGCCTCCACAGCGGCACAGCGTGCCGCAGCCAGTGCAGCTTCCACCGCGGCCAACGCAGCGCAGGCCCAGACCGCCGCACAGCGCACCAGCACCGACAGCGCCAATGCATCCCAGTGCGCTGCCCGTGCAGAGGCCGCTGCCGCCCGCGCCGAAGAGCTTGTGCCCACGGACGGGCAGGTGGTCAGCGTGAACGGCAAAAGCGGCATCGTAAAGCTCACCGCGCAGGAGGTGGGCGCACTGCCCTGCCCTGCGCAGCCGGTGTCCGGCCAGCTGCTGCGGGTGCTGAGCGTAGACCCCAACACCGGAGCGGTGCTCACCGACACCGCCGCCATGCCGGACCTGTCCCCCTATCTGCGCAGCAGCACCGTACCCACCGCATCGGTTCCCGGAGCGGTGCGGGTGGACCCGGCCTGCGGCATCAACGTGCGCAGTGACGGCACCCTGACCACGGCCCCCGCTGACCGCAGCCAGCTGGACAGCATGGACAGCACCGTTCTGCCGCTGACCCCCGCCCTGCTGCCCTACGGCGTGAAAAAGGCCCTGACCGCTGCCGCCTCTGCCGGGGAATGGACGGCGGACGAGAAGGCCGCTGCCCTGCGCACCCTCGGTGCCGATCTTTCCTCCTATTATACAAAGGAAGATATCGACACGCTGCTCTCGGCCCCCAGCTCCGGCGCGTATCCCGTGGGCAGCATCTACCAGAGCACCGACCCCACCAGCCCCGCCGCACTGTTCGGCGGCAGCTGGGAGGAGATCGCGTCCGAGCGAGTGCTGATGGGCGCGTCCAGCACCCACGCAGCAGGCAGCACTGTTAAGGCCGGTCTGCCGAACCTCAAGGGCTCATTCTCTGGTGTGGCGAGCACAGCATACCCAAATTTATCTAACAGTGGCGCTCTTTCTATGAACACAAACAATGGCGGTTTGGCTGGTTACGAAGGCGGTTCATACGGCAGTAATTGCACCGTATCTTTTGACGCATCCAAGTCCAATGCCATCTACGGACGCAGCAGCACCGTGCAGCCCGCCGCCTACTATGTGCACATCTGGCACCGCGTGGCCTGAGAAAGGAGGTTTTGAACCATGAAGATCATCGACGAGACCGGCGCGGTCGTGGGAAACCCCGACCTGACCCTTGGGTATCTGACCGACGACACCCAGCCGCTGGAGCACCCGGCGCAGGAGGCTGTGGCTGAGGTGGCCCACTACGAGACAGTGGCCGAATACCCCAGCGGCGGCAGGGACGTGCAGCGGGTGGTGGATGTGCCGGGCGTACCGGCAAGGCCCGCGTGGACCGAGCAGCTGCCCATTAAAAGGTACATCCGCTACACCGCTGAAGAGCTGGCCGCGCAGGAAGAAGCGCGCAAAAAGCAGCAGCAGCGGGAAAAGCTTCCGGAGACGGTAGCCGACCTGATGCAGCAGCTGACCGACCTGCAGCTTGCCCTGTGTGAACTGTACGAAAGGAGTGATGCCTGATGGCAAAGATCTATGCGGCCCTGATCCGCAAGGGGCTCAAAACGCCGGACGATGTCCCCGCCCGGCTGCGGGACGCGGTGGCAGCCCTGCTGCAGGGGGATGCCCATGCTTAACGCCTATTCCCGCCGGAAGGACGGCAATGCCCTGCTGAGCCGCAGCTTCCGGGTGCGGGAATTTGCCTGCAGGGACGGCTCCGACCCGCTGTTCGTGGACAGTGCGCTGGTACAGCTGCTGCAGAGCATCCGGGATCACTTCGGTGCGCCGGTGGTCATTACCAGCGGCTACCGCACCGCCGCCCACAACAGGGCCGTGGGCGGTGCCCTTTACAGCCAGCACTGCTACGGCAGAGCCGCCGACATCCGGGTGGCCGGTGTTCCGGTAGAGCAGCTTGCCGCCTACGCGGAGACTCTGCTGCCCGGCACCGGCGGCATTGGCCGCTACCCGGCAAAGGCGGGCCGGGCAGCGGGCTGGGTGCATGTGGACGTGCGCCCCATCAAGAGCCGATGGACAGGCTGAGGGGGTGAGCCCAGTGGAAAGCATCCTGTCCGCCGTGATCGCCGGTGCCGTGACCCTGATCGGTGTGCTGATCGCCAACAGCCGCAGTCAGGCCGTGACCGACACCAAGCTGGAAGAACTGACCCGCGAGGTGCGCGAGCATAACAATTTTGCCCGCCGCGTACCCATCTTAGAAGAACAGATGAAGGTGGCCAACCACCGCATCGCAGACCTTGAACACAACGAGAAAGTGAGGAACTGACATGAACATCCATAAGATCTCCGCCGCAACCATCGCCCGCACCGCCTGCCTGCTGCTGGCCCTGACCAATCAGCTGCTGAGCGCCTGCGGCAAGCCCGTGCTGCCCATCGAGAGCCAGACCGTGGAGCAGCTGGTCACCGCCGGCATCACCACCGTGGCCGCGCTGGTGAGCTGGTGGAACAACAACAGCTTCACCGCCGCTGCCATTCAGGCAGACGCCGAATACGCCCGCCTGAAGCAGAAAGGCGAGTGAACCGGCACCCGAATGGTGCAAAAGTAATACTTTTTAAATTGGAAGTATTACTTTTTTAGTCATCTTTCACAGCAGCCCCGGGAGGTGCGCAGCGGCCCTTCCCGGGGCTTTTTTGCTGTCCGTTTGAGCGATTCACGCAGGTTCGAGGGCGATTCACGCAGGTTTTGATGATTTTCGCGCCCAAATCATGTATAATCCAGACAGGAACGAAAGGGAGGAATTTCTATGGTAATTCCATGCATCTGCAACACAAATGTCACATAAACGCACACGTCTGCAACAAATCGCACCAAACGTGCAACAAGCCCTTGGAATTAGTACCAAATCTGCGAGGTTCTGATTTATACAGAACGCAGAATTTCAACGTTACGGGATAGTTTTTCTTGACGAAAATTTCCGAAAATGCTATAACGTAAGTAGTTGGGGGAAACAGTTTCAGCAGTCCGATTTATCGGACTATCATACACATGGCGACAGGAAAGGAGACCTGGGATCATGACGAATAAAAAATTTAAAGTTGCTGCAATGTCTATGGCACTGACCGCATGTGTTGCGGCCCAGCCCCTGATCGCGAATGCGGCAGATGAGAACATCAACTCGAATGACGCAAACGTCAACGAGTCCCAATCGGAAGGGGAAAGCCCGGCTTCTGCACCCGTTGCTGCTGCCAGTGTGTCGTCCGATCCGGTGACCAACCAGCAGAGCGAGGGCGCTGTGGATGTGATCGGCGACCCGGATATCAGCGTGGATTATAACCACGACAACGACAAGGTCACCAAGGACGATTCTTCCACCACCACCGAGAGCACCGGCACTGTGAACCGCGATGTGCCCAAAGAGAGCGAGCCCGGCGCGCAGCAGCCCTCCGGCGACGGCCAGCAGACTGAGGGCAATGGCCAGCAGACTGAGGGCAATGGCCAGCAGACCGAGACCGACCTGAACAATGAGCAGGAAGGCCCCAAGGACGGCGGCAGCGAGACAGAGAAAAAGCCCATTGGCGACGCTAAAAAGTCCGAGACGGAGACCAAGGACACGGAGCTTGTGCTGAGCAAGCCGACCACCACGACCACCACAACCACTAACCCGGACGGTTCTACCACGACCACGACTACCACCACCACCGATGCTGCGCTTGAAACCACCACCAAGGTCGAGGGTGAGGCCAGCGCCAAGACGGAGGAAGACTCTTCTGAGGACGTGAAGAAGGAAAGCCTGAAGGAGGAACTGGACGGCAAAGACCTGAGCTGGGATACCAAACCCGATACCAAGTTCGGTGATTACACTGTAACCGGCGCCGTGGAAAAGGACGGCAAAAAGGAATTCACCCTGACCAAAGAAGACAAAATTGAAACCGGCGAGATGACCGGGCTTGACATTTCCAAGCTGATCGAAGCCGGTTACACGGATAACGGCGACGGCACCTACACCCTGACCAAAGAGTACACCGACTCTCAGGGCCAGAAGCAGACCACCACCGTCAAGGTGGATTCCAGCAAGGCCACCAAGACCACCAGCACCACCCTGTACGTCACGATGGCAAGCCAGGAGCACCCGAAAACCGAGGATCTCGGCACCAAGGAAGATAAGAATTACCCCTATTCCACCAATGTCACTGTGCAGGATGATAAGGGCACGGAGCACACCTTTAATGTGAAGGACATTCTGGATAAAGCCCATGATAATGGGGACGGCACCTTCACCTATGAGGACAAGGAAAACAACCTGACCTATACCATCACAAAGAATGAGACCGACACGAAGCTGGACAACCTTAATGACACCGAGCTTCGCGACCTGCTGAACCAGAATACCACCGGCAACAGATACTCTGTGGACGCTGCTGGCAACCTTTGCTATACCACCGATCAGGGCGAAGTGTGCCGCGTGACCAACGAGCAGAACACTCTGCTGCGCAGCATGCTCAAATTGGGTATCACCATCACCGACCACCACGGCAAGGAGTCCGACACCCAGAAGGTGGACGGCAGCGAAAAGACCCCGGAGCAGGCCAAGGCCGATGCCAAAAAGACGGCACAGGACGAGGCCCTGAAGGATGCGCTGGCAAAAGCCATCAACAAAGAAACCGGCAAGAGCCTGACGAAGGCTGACATCACCCTGCCCGAAGTGCGAGACGGCAAGTTTGAGTGGACAGATACCGCCACCCGCAAAACGTACACCTTCATCTATACGGAAACGGGCACCGTCAGCAGCTCTGAAGAGATCAAAGACCCCACCACTGTTAAGCCGAACGCTTCTTCTGCCGAGAAGAACACTGAGACCGGCTCCGCCGAAGTGACTGGCTCCACCGTGTTCTGGACCGAGGAAGGCAAGACCCTCGTTCAGAACAATACCAAGACGGATACCACCTTTGGAGCGGGCTTTGACTTCAAGCATATTCCGGATGGTTTTGAACTTGACGGTGACGCTGTATACAACAATGATGGCACGTTGAAGAGCTTCAAAACCAAGGACGGAAAGACCTATACCTTTAAGTATGCACCGGGTTCTGCTCCTGAAGATTTGAAGGACATCTCCAGCTCCAAATTTACCACGGTTACGTGGACGATGACCGAAAAGACGACAGTCCCTGTTACCTCTGAAGATACCAGTGCGCCCACTCAGATCGAGATCGAGCGGAACTTCCAGAAAACCGAAGAAGATAATGGCACCTTCACCTTTACCGAAACCAAGAAGGGCGGCAAAACCTATAGCGGCCTGAAAAAGGTTGATGGCAACGTCTACAGCAACGATGATGGTTCTGTCACGATCACAGTCACCACCTCGGAGCTCGGCGTTAATGAGATCAGGGCAGCTCTGGAAGACAAGGGCTATACGGAGGTCAACTTCAATTCGGACGGCACCGTCAGCTATAAAGACGGCAATGTGACCTACAACGTCACCTATAACACCACCGTTGAGTCCATCACCGTCAAGACAAAAGAAGTTGTCAAGGAAAGTTCCACAATTTCCGCTTCTGACACCAATCAGAAGGAAGCTGAAGATGCACTGAAAGCAAAAATCGCAGAGCTTCAGGCCGGTCTCAAAGAGGGTGAGTACATCGAAGTGAACGGCCACCACGTCGATCAGCACACCAAGTTTGAAACGATCATCACCTACTTCAAGACTGCCATCAACTACAAAAACATGAGCGATGCTGAGATCGTTGACATGCTCGAAAAGCAGAAAGCAGATGCTGATGCAGAGCACAAATCCTATACCGGTGCAGGCATTGGTCATGACTACTGGGGCCGCCATTACGATACCGGTGAGACGCCGAACTATATCGGCCACCTTGACCTTGCTACCGATTCCGACCTGCTTCTGGAAGATGGCAAAACCACCGCCGATGCGATCCTGCTGAACGAGGGCGACAAGAAGTTCAAGTTCGAGTGGAACGAGAGCGCTGAGGATCTTGTCAATAAGGATATAAAGGACAAGCGGGCAAAGTTCCAAGACTCCATTTCTTACGATGATGGCAAGCAGAACGGCGGCGATGGTTCCAAGGGCCATTACGAGTATGAGCGCCAAGATACAGGCTCTTGGATCGCTCCTGATTCTAACAATTACCCTCATGAAAGTGCCTACTACCGCCTGACCGGCACCATCGCCTACAATTCTCTGGAAAACGGCAAGGAATACGGCACAAAGAGAGCTGCAGAAAAGGCTCTGGAAAAATGGCGAGCCGAACACCCGGACGCCGAAGACTATAAGCCGAACATTGTGGCACTGACGAAAACTGAAACAGACTGGTTGGGCATCGAATACGAAACTACGGTTTATAAAGCCTACACCTACGAGTCCTCTCTGACTGCATATGGTTATATGTCGAAAGACAGCAACACCTGCGTCAACTCCGGGTATGGCGATACCGGATATGGGCGTGCGTGGGCTGGCGGCTTTGACCTGCGCATCAGCGGCCTGACACAGGTCACCAAGACCGAATCGTCCGCACACGGCAAGAACTACTACGACTACTATGCCGATATCACCAAGTACAAGACCGTGGAACAGACTTCCAGACCTCTGGCGAACCGTCTGTTGGACGTGATTCCCGGCACCAAGACCGTACCCACTGAGACCACAAATACCGATACCGGCAGCGGCCTGTTTGGCTCGTATGATCAGAACCACAACGAAACCCACAACTACGAAAAGCCTTTCACGGGTACAGGCACTGCCGAATACACCACCTACCGGACTTGGGAGGACACCAACGCCGAGTGGGATGGCGAGTTTGAAAAGCTTACCGGCGCTTTCGGGTTCAACTACACCACCACGAAGGATGCCGAAGTGACCGAAGCCTCCAAGAAGGCCTGTGTGAAAACCGACTCCTCGGTGAAGTACCACTACTCCTACGTGGAGCGTCAGGAGCTTGATCCCATTACGGAAACCAAAACCGTAACGACCCCTGCCGACGATGACGGCGACGACGACGACGGCGGCGACAAGATCATTGAAGAAAAGGATCACGACTCGCCCGTACTGCCCGGCACCCCCGAGCTGCCGCCCGTGCAGGACGCAAAGCCGGACGCCCCTGTTCTGCCTGCCGACCCCGCTCTGCCCGCTGTGCAGGACGCACATGCCCTGCCGCAGACCGGCGTGAACTGGCTGGCCGCCATCGGTCTGGCCCTCAGCGGCATGACCCTGATGATCACTGGCGCGTTCGCCAGCCTGACCGGCAAAAACGCAAAGCACTGAGCCGCGCTTTCCCCCCTTTCACAAACCTGTGTCTCCCTGCTTTGCACCGCCGGACAGACTGAGCCGGATCGCTCTGGCTGATATGTCCCAATCTCCTATTCCGCATACAGCTTTCCGGCTGTAAACCCTCACAAACAAAGCGCCCCCGCTCCAAAGCCGGAGTGGGGGCGCTTTGTTGTATGCTCCGTTCTGTGGAGCGCAGACAGCAAAAAACGGCCCTGCCGAAGCAGAGCCGTAAAAATGCATCTGAAATATAATCAGCGCTTGCTGAACTGAGGTGCACGACGTGCAGCCTTCAGACCGTACTTCTTACGTTCCTTCATACGAGGATCGCGGGTCAGGAAGCCAGCCTTCT
>ERZ773169.1897-NODE-1897-length-16791-cov-4.576482_pt1 | contig 16791 bp, 14 predicted proteins | sample MGYA00580536_ERZ773169 | MGnify/ENA primary metagenome ERZ773169 (study PRJEB29015, sample SAMEA2737814) | human gut metagenome | biome: human gut; feature: human-associated habitat; material: faeces | place: China | collected 2012 ...
CCTCATCCAGAGGCTTGATGGTGTGGATGTTGATGACCCGGGCGTGGATGCCCTCGGCAGCCAGCTGCTCGGCAGCCAGGCGGGCCTCGTTGACCATCAGGCCGGTAGCGATGATGGCAATGTCGCTGCCCTCGGTGATCTGCTCGCCCTTGCCCAGCTCAAAGTGGTAGGTGGCCTCATCGTGGAACACAGGCACAGCCAGACGGCCGAAGCGCAGGTAAACAGGGCCCTGCATGGCGTAAGCGGCACGCACAGCGGCGCGGGCTTCCACATCGTCTGCGGGGCAGATCACGGTCATGCCGGGCAGGCTGCGCATCAGGGCAAAGTCCTCGCAGCACTGGTGGGAAGCACCGTCCTCGCCCACGGAGATGCCGCCGTGGGTGGCACCGATCTTGACGTTCAGGCGGGGGTAGGCGATCGAGTTGCGGATCTGCTCAAAGGCACGGCCTGCGGCAAACATGGCAAAGCTGGAGACAAAGGGAACATAACCCATGGTGGCCAGACCTGCGGCCACGCCCATCATGTTGCCCTCGGCAATGCCGCAGTCGAAGTGACGGTCCGGGTACGCCTTGCGGAACATGCCGGTCTTGGTGGCGGCAGCCAGGTCAGCGTCCAGCACCACCAGGTCGTCGTGGCCCTCGGCGGCCAGCTCCTTCAGGGTGTTGCCGTAGCTGTCACGGGTAGCGATCTTCTTCACTTCTGCCATCTTACTTGTCCTCCTCTTCCAGCGCGGCGTAAGCTGCATTCAGCTCCTGCATGGCCTGTGCGTATTCCTCATCGTTGGGGCCCTTGCCGTGCCAGTCAACGGAGTTCTCCATAAAGGAAACGCCCTTGCCCTTGAGGGTATCCAGAATGATGCAGGTGGGCTTTTCGTTCTCAGCGCGGAAAGCGGCGATGGCGCTCTCAATGGCATCCAAATCGTGGCCGTTGATGGTCAGCACGTTGAAGTTGAAGGCCTTCAGCTTCTCTTCCAGCGGGGCGCTGTTCATCACGGTCTCGGTGGTGCCGTCGATCTGCAGATGGTTGCGGTCCAGCATGACGCAGAGGTTGGACAGGCCGTAGTGAGAAGCAAACATAAAGGCCTCCCAGCACTCGCCCTCTTCCACCTCGCCGTCACCCAGGATGGTGTAGACATTGACGGGCTTACCGGCGTGCTTGGCACCCAGTGCCATGCCGCAGGCGGCGCTCACGCCTTGACCCAGACTGCCGGTGGACATATCCACGCCCGGCACACTGTTCATGTTGGGGTGGCCCTGCAGGTAGCTGCCGATCTTGCGCAGGGTCTTGAGGTCCTCCACCGGGAAGAACCCACGCTCAGCCAGCGCGGCGTACAGCGCCGGGGCCGCATGGCCCTTGGAGAGCACCAGACGGTCGCGGTCAGGGTTCTTGGGATCCTTCGGATCCACCTTCATCTCTACGAAATAGAGGTACGCCAGCACCTCGGCGATATCCAGGCTGCCGCCCGGATGGCCGCACTTGGCGCTGTGAGTGCCCTCGATCACGCCCATGCGGATGTGGCAGGCGTGTTTTGCCAGGGTAAGCTTTTCTGCATTTGTCATCTTTGGTCCTCCCGTATGAACCTCAGCGTTTGCATCGGATATGGTACGCACCCGGGCCGTACGCCCCGATGCGCTATTTCTCAAGTCTATATTATCTATTCTATGCAAAAACGTCAAGGTTCTTTCGTCAAAATGTACATCCCTTGGCAAAATCGCTTGTAAACGTTCCCGTTTTTGTTGAAAATGCAGGTTCATTTTGCCCCCGCAAAACATTTTTGCGGCTTTTGACCGCTTTGCAATATCATCTTTTGCCGCTGTATGATATAATAAGATGAATTTGTTTGCTTTTTTTATCATTTTGGGAGGTTCCTATGTCTTTTTCCGCACCCACATCCCGGGCACAGCGCAGCCGCAGGATTTTGCCCTGGCTGCTGTACCTGTATGCCCTTGTGCTGTTCGCCATGCACTTTGTCCGCATTTTTGACAACTCCTTCTGGGGAGATGAAGGGTTCAGCATCGGCCTTGCCCAAATGAATGTTTTTGAAATGCTCCAAGTCACAGCGGCAGATAACCATCCGCCGCTGTACTATCTTTTCACACAGCTCCTATATCATCTTCTGGGCAATCACGGATATGTCTATCATCTGTCGGCTCTGATTCCCTATGGACTCATTCTAATTCTTGCCTGTACAGTGATTTTCAGACAGTTCGGATTGATTCCCGCAGTTGTTGTTTCCACTTTTGCCTCTTTGACTGATACCGCTATCATGTTCAATGTCGAGGCCCGAATGTATTCACTCGGCGCTTTCTTTGTGTTAGCGGCCTATCTGGCACTCCATAACGTTCTTCATTCCGGTAAAACCTCCGATTGGGTCATTTTCAGCATCGCCTCTCTTTGTGCCGCTTATACGCACTACTATGCCCTGATTTCCGTTGCATTTTTCTATCTGGCTCTGCTTTCTCTGCTTCCGCGGGATAAGAGCAGCTTCAAAAAAATCCTTATCACTTATTGTGCCGCAGTGGTCGTCTACCTTCCCTGGCTTCTGGTATTGCTTCCCACTTTCAAACGCGCTGCGGCAGACTGGTGGTCCACCTTCATTCCTTCTCCGATCAATTGTATCGGATTCTTCTTCAATCCTTCTTGGACAGTCCTCATTTTCGGTCTTGCATTCCTTCTTTATTTCACAGCACAGGCCAAATCGTCCTCTAAATGGCTCTTCGCCCCTGATACGATCTGGCTTTTGACCGGCTTGCTTTCTGCCGCCGGCACCTCCGCAGTCGGGCTGATCGTTTCACATGCCTTTCGCCCGCTTTTTCTCGTTCGATACCTTTATCCGCTCACCGCAGTCGTTTACCTGGTTTTTGGCTTTCTTCTGTCTAAAGTCCGTTGGAGAACCATTCTGTCCAGTATTCTGATTTTGGGCACGCTGGTGTGCAGTCTACCGGATCTCTACCAAACCTATCAGCGGGAAAAGCGCATCGACCTTGCGACCACCCAGTGTCTGGAAGTTATTACCCCCTCTCAGGATGCAGTTCTTTATACAACGAACTACTTCCTAGACTGGACACTCTTTGATTATTACTTTCCGGATCGTGTCCATGCTCAAATCGAATCCTCCAATACTTCTCAGTGCTTCACTTTTTCCGATCCTGAGATCTGGCTCTTTATGGAACATGCGCTTTCTGATGCCGAATTGAATGCAGCCTCCGACAATGGTTATTCTCACACCAATGTCTGTAACAGTACATTTGCAGAAGGCCCCGGTGAAGATTCCTTTTATTACATCTACAAATTTCAAAAATCCGCAAACACCGCCCCGTAACTGCCCTCATCCGCTGAGCTTGACAAGGCGGCTTTGCATCTGCTATACTTTTTGCACAATTCCCGGCTGAAGCCGGGGCTTTGCGGGCCGAAGCCCGTGTTTCTCCCCGCAAACATTATTTTGAAACAGACACCATGAAGGGGTCTGCCGCTGGCGCGCGTGCTGGCGGCAGGCCCTTTTTGTCTGTCATTTTCAGGAGGAATCATTGATGAATACCAAGACCCGTTCCACGACCCGCGATCTGGTGCTGGCCGCACTGTTTCTGGCACTGGCCTTTGTGCTGCCCATGATCACCGGCCATGTGCCTCAGATCGGCAATATGCTCTGCCCCATGCACTTCCCGGTGCTGCTGGCAGGCTTTGTACTGGGCGGCCCCTGGGGCCTGGCACTGGGCTTTGCCGCCCCGCTGCTCCGCTCGGTGCTGTTCGGGATGCCCCCGATGTACCCCATTGCCATCGCCATGGCCTTTGAGCTGGCCACATACGGCGCTGTGGCCGGTTTCATGTACCGCAAGGTGCAGCACACCCTGCCCATGATCTACGCCACCCTTGTTACCTCGATGGTGGCAGGCCGCCTTGTCTGGGGTGCGGTGCGCTTTGTGCTGGCCGGTCTGTCCGGCTCTGGTTTCCCGTTCAGCGCGTTCCTGTCCGGTGCTGTGCTCACTGCTGTGCCCGGCATCGTGGCACAGCTCATCCTCATTCCGCTGATCGTGGCTGCACTGCAGAAAGCAAAGCTGACGGCTTAAACCCCCTGCGCTGACCGAACCCACACAGCAAAAAAGCCCGGAACCGTACCTGCTATGGCGGCAGGTGGTTCCGGGCTTTTCAGTTCATATTACAGTGTGGCAGCAGCTGTAACAAAAAAAGAAGGAGAATCTTCAACCGGCAAATTGGAGAAGATCAGCCGGCAAAGCTTGCATTGACAGCGCGGCGGTTGCTCCGGTTGACAAAGTTCATCTTTGCGCTCTCGAGCAGGCTTGCAAAAGCCAGGCCAATGCCGCAGTTATCGGACACGCCCTCGGTGACAGTCAGGTAAGCGTCCATCATAGTGTTGTCCAGAATAGCAGTGTTCTTGTTCATCATAATAAATATCCTCCGTATATCGGTAAATGTCATTGTGTTTTTTGGCAGGGCCTCTATCTCCCTGCATCCTCAAAGCGGAACCTCTCAGAACCCTTCGTTCTTTTGTTCCCCTCTCTGAGGATGGCCATATTATGCCACTCAATTATGAAATCGTTTTATAAATTCTATGAACAAACTATGAATTTAGTGATACATTTTTAACGTTCTTTCGTTCTTTGCGCAACTAGCACAAAACGTTTTTTATGAAAAATAAAGTTCTTGTATACATGGACGATTGAAACCTTGTTTGGAAAGTTTTTTCAGATTTTCTCTCCGTTTTGCCCAGAATTTCTTCTACAAAAAGAGTTCTTATCGTGTAAAATCCGTCAGAATCCGTCAATTTCCAACAGGACGAGGGCTTTCCTGTGCAAAATGCCCAGAAAAAAGTTCCAAACAAAAAGGCCGCCGTGCCAGCAGCACAGCAGCCTTTGAAAAGCCATTTCAGTTTTGCATCACCTGCACAGGAACGCCGGCAGGGGCTTGCCCTCCCTGCGCCACTGGTGATATTCCGCAGTGGCGGCAAATTCCACGTCACCGGCGGAGTTCAGGGCAGTTTCCACGGAATCCTGCACCACGCCGATGATAAAGCCGACACCGACCACCTGCATGGCGATATCATTGGAGATGCCGAACAGGGAGCAGGCCATAGGGATCAGCAGCAGGGAGCCGCCAGCCACGCCGGAAGCGCCGCAGGCACCCAGAGCACTCATCACCGAAAGAAGGATGGCGGCGGGCAGGGACACCTGAATGCCCAGCGTATTGGCCGCAGCCAGCGTCATAATGGTAATGGTGATGGCGGCACCATCCATATTGATGGTAGCACCCAGGGGGATGGAGACGGAATACATATCCTTATCCAGCCCCAGCTTTTCGCACAGATCCATATTGACCGGGATGTTGGCGGCAGAGCTGCGGGTGAAGAAGGCGGTCAGGCCGGATTCACGCAGGCAGCGGAACACCAGCGGATACGGGTTGCAGTGCAGATACACAAAGATGATAAAGGGCGAGACGACCAGTGCCATAAAGAGCATGGTGCCCACCAGCAGGAGCAGCAGCCTGCCGTACTGGGTAAAGATGGACAGGCCGTTGCTGGACACGTTGGTGTACACAAGGCCCATGATGCCGAAGGGTGCCAGATTGATGATCCAGCGGACGATCTGGGAGACTGCATCCGCGGTGTTTGCCAGGAACAGCTTGGTGCTGTCTGCGCCGTACTTCTTCATGGCCAGACCGAACAGGCAGGCCCAGAACAGGATGCCGATGTAATTGCCGTTCAGCAGGGCACTGACTGGGTTTGCCACAAAGTTGGTGAGCAGGGTGTTCATCACCTCGCCCAGACCCTGGGGCACCACCTCGGATTCTGCCGCCTCAGCCAGAACGACGGTCTGAGGGAACAGGAAGCTGGTCACCACCGCAATGGCAGCGGCCAGGAAGGTGGTGAGCATGTACAGCCAGATGACCGTGCCAAAGCGCCGGTCCAGCCTGGACGTGCCCTGCGCCAGCGCACTGGCCACGATAACGAACACCAGCACCGGGGCAATGCCCTTCAGGGCACCCACGAACAGGCTGCCGAACTCTTCCACCCAGCCCGCACCGGGCACCGCCAGTGCCAGCACCGCACCGACCACAAGGCCGATGACGATGCGCAGGATCAGGCTGGTGGCGTTGTACCTTGCCGCAACCGCTTTCAACGTTTTCATAACTTTTCTACTCCCCTATCCAGATTGTACGCCTATTGCGCACAGCTTTCCCATTCCTCTACACGGAACAAGTACGATTATACGCCTCGCAGGCCAAAAAGTCAAAGATTTTCCCCGCTTTTTTTGTTTTTCATTTCAACATATACAGACACGAGCTTTTTTCACTGTCCGTATATGAAATACAGATTCACAAAAAGAAACCGCACCCCGTGTGTTTCGGGATGCGGTCTGTTCCTGTTTTAGTCGAGATAGGACACCTTGCCGGGCACAAAGCCCTGAATGCCCATGCCGGGCGCATCGGAGACGGTGATGTTCTTTTCGTCAAACACGGCACCGCCGAGGATGTGATCCTCGCTGCAGAGCACCGGGCCGTCGAGGTCGATCTTGGTGATGATCTTCTTGGCGCAGGCCAGCTCCACGGCGGCGTTGACCGAGATCTTTGCTTCCAGCATACAGCCGATCATGCACTCCACGCCGTACACCTCAGCGGCGGCGGCAATGCGCAGGGCATTGGTGATGCCGCCGCACTTCATCAGCTTGATGTTCACAAGGTCGGCCGCGCCGGTCTGCATGATCCGCAGGGCATCTGCCGGGCTGAACACGCTCTCGTCGGCCAGCACGGGCACATCGGCATGGCGGGTGACATACTGCATCCCCTCAAGGTCTGCAGCAGGCACGGGCTGCTCCACGAACTCAATGTCCAGCCCCTTCTCCTGCATCTGGTTCAGGATGCGGACCGCCTGCTTGGCGTTCCAGGCCTGATTGGCATCGATGCGGAGCTTGATGTCCCGGCCCACGGCCTGCCGCACCGCGGCAAGGCGGGCCACATCCAGCTCGGGGTCAATGCCGACCTTGACCTTCAGGCAGTCGTAGCCGCGTTGGACGGCGGTGCGGGCATCCCGGGCCATCTCCTCCGGCGGGTTGACGCTGATGGTGATATCGGTCACGATGTTCCTGCGGGCACCGCCCAGCATCCGGTAGACAGGGGCGCTGTACTTCTGGCCCAGCAGATCCCACAGGGCCATGTCCACAGCGGCCTTGGCGCTGGTATTGTGGACAAGTGCCTTCTGCACGGCGGCGGTCAGATCCTCAAATTCATCGAGGTCGCGGCCCAGCAGGGCAGGGGCGATATGATCCCGAATGGCACCGAGGATGGCTCCGGTGGTGTCGCCGGTGATAACACCGGTCGGGGGTGCTTCGCCGTAGCCCACCGCACCGGTATCGGTGTGGAGCTCCACGATAACATCCTCAACGCTGTTCACAGTGCGCAGTGCCGTTTTGAACGGCACCCGCAGCGGGGTAGAAATGCGGCCCAGCCGCACCTGTGTGATCTTCATAGTCCCGTCCTCCTTCTTATTCCAGCGGCAGGTTTGCCAGCTTGACAATGGCGTTTGCAATGATCTGGGCGTTCTGCACCAGACGTTCCAGATCGATGCATTCATCGGGCTGATGCTCTGTGACCGGGTCACCCGCGAACAGGGGGCCAAAAGCCACCACATTGGGCAGCATCTTGGCGTAGGTGCCGCCGCCGATGCACTTGGGCGGGGCATTGTCGCCGGTGGCATCCCGGTAAACCTCCAGCAGGGCGCTGACCAGCGGGGTCTCGGCAGGGTAGTAGAGCTTTTCCTTGTGCACCTGCCCATCCAGCGCCCAGCCTGCGGCCTCAAAGGCGGCCTGCACAGCGGGCTGGCAGTCCGCCCGTTCCATGGTCACAGGATAGCGGTAGTTCAGCTTGACCCACAGATGCTGCGCGTCGCCCTCGATCAGCCCCCAGTTGCAGCTCATGGGGCCGGAGAGCGCATCCTCCAGCCGGTGGCCCAGCAGGCGCTCGCCGTAGGGGTCGGTGCCCAGCTTCTCGGCCAGAAAGTGCACGGCCTGTTTGGCATCCCCCTCCAGCGGCAGCCGGTCAAGGTAGCACACCAGCCGCCCGATGGCGTTTTCGCCCTGCTCCGGGTGGCTGCCGTGGGCCGAAACGCCCACCGCTTCCACCTGATAGCCGCCGGGGATGGCCGTCACGGTGATGTGTTCCGCCTCCGGCAGGGCGGCCCCCGCCGGGGCAGTCAGCGCAGCGCAGGCGTAGTCCGGCACCACATTGCCGGCCACGCCGCCCTGCACCCTGCTCAGCTGCCAGGCCCCGGTCTGGTGCAGCTGCACAGCATAGCTCTCGTTCAGGATGCCTTTTTCGCCGTTGATGAGCGGATACTCGCCGTCCGGGGTGAAGCCCAGCACCGGGATCTCCCCGCCGTGGGCCTTGTAGTACAGCACGTCCCGGTCGTTGGTCTCCTCGTTCAGGCCGAACAGCAGCCGGACACGGCGGTTGAGCGGAATGCCCAGATCCCGGATGGCTTTCAGCGCAAACAGGCTGGCCACCACCGGGCCTTTGTCGTCAATGGACCCCCGGCCATACAGCCTGCCGCCCTCGATCTCGGCGGCGTAGGGCGGGTGATGCCAGCCCTCGCCCTCGGGCACCACGTCCAGATGCCCCAGCACCGCCACCATCTCGTCCCCGGTGCCGATCTCGCACCAGCCGATGTACCGATCCATGTCGGTGGTCTCAAAGCCCAGCTCATGGCAGAGGGTCAGCGCCTCGGCAAAGCAGGCATCCACCTCCTCGCCAAAGGGCTTGCCCGGCAGCGGGTCGGCCTCCACACTGCGCCTGCGCACCAGCCGCTGGAGCGCCGCCACCATCTGGGGCCGCAGCGCCGCCACAGCCTCGTTCAGTTTTTTGTCCATACGTTCCACCCCTTTTGTGATTCATTTCACAGCTTGTATTATAGAACGATTGCCCCCGCTCCACAAGCCCCCAGTTCCACGAAAAAACGCCCCCGCACACTTCATCAGAAGTATCCGGGAGCGCTCGGTCACAATCGTCAGGAGATGCCGCCACCTCAGCATTCTGGTTTTCTTTTTTTTTTTTTTTTTCAAATTTTTTTGAAAAAGGGTGAAAGGATTTCGCGCGGCGTGTATTTAAGGAAGTGAGAGCATCCATTTTTGCCGGAGCTCCACTTCCGGCCCAAAGAAAGTGAGGGACCTCCTATGAAGAAACGACTTATCAGCCTTCTGGTGGCGCTGTGCATGGCGGTAACGCTCCTGCCCGTGTCGGCAATCACAGCGTGGGCGGAGGGAGGCGGCTCCCCCTTGAAACCTTTGCGATTTAGGCAAGGTTATCCGGTTCTCGATGATATAACTCCTACAATCAATTCTGATGGGCACGAAATTTATACCGGTAAGGACTGGAGCTATGATGCTACGGCTAAAGTTTTGACCATCGCCCCCGAAAGCCCTACTACCTATGATTTGACAGATTTCGGAAACATCCGTCAGGATCAAAACAGTATTTTATGTTCTGCCATCATAAGGGAAAACGCAACGATTGTAAATGGTAATTTTTTGGACATCGATAATCCTGGTCCCAGTATTACCAATCATGGCACTATAACGAGTGGAGCTTACTCAATGCCCGTTATAAATCATGGTACTATTACCGGCGGCACTTTTTTTGATCCCATTACCAATGACCCCACTGGCACGATTGAAAATGGCACATTTAGTTCTACCGTTACCAACAATGGCACCATAAAGGGCGGCATTTTTCGTAAAAAACCAGAGGATGGCCAAGTCGCTGACGGCTATACCTTGAAAGTGAATTCCCAGAAAAATGTCAACTATGAGATTCGCTACGCAACAATCAAGGATCTCGGCTCAAGCGGTTATGTCATTCCCAATTCCGACCATGATACCAGCGTCACCATCAAATATGCTTTTTCCCGTAGCAGTACAAACAGAGTATTTTCTAATGATGTTACATTCGGAGACACAAACGACACACCTTGTTTGTTAGAAGATTGGGCACCAAGTGCAAGATATTCCGATATAGGTGATAATGTTTATGTCACTTTTACCGCACCACCCGCCACTGCGGCCACCGTTACCCTGAGCATACTGACCCGGCTGGTGATCGATAAAGCCGGCTACCCCGTTGGCACCAAGGGCGGCACCCAGGATTACAGCGGCAACGGCTGGAAGTTTGAGAATGGCACGCTGACGCTGGAAAGCGGCCGTTATGATTTCTCCGGTGAGAAAAACGCACTGCGCCCCCTGAACCCGGATGTCCAGTTGGTGGTTGAACCCGGTGCCAAGCTGACCGGCGGCGCATTTGCGAAAGAGCCCAAAGGTGCAGGCACATTCAAAACAGTCACCCTGAACGGAACCGGTTCTATTACAGCAGTCAATGGTCTTGCGTCCGATTGGGGCAACACGCTTTATGCAGTCAAGACCGGGAATAATACCATTACCGCCAGTGAGCCTATCCGGGATATCAATCTCAAGGCAATATATGATGATGTTGTTTATCCTACTCAAGGTGACCTTTCCACCATTCTTCTCAATGTTGGATGGCTTGAATATCATAGATATATCGAAGAGAACAACACAAATATCGTCCTCAACCAAGGAACTTATTCCACCCTTAAAATGGCTGATGATGGCACACCAATCACAACTGGCCTTGCACGCATATCGGATGGAAACCATCATACCTACTTTGGCAACGGTTGGCATTCCCAGGCGTTAAGCGGCGACCCCGACAACGTATATCTGGAAAGCGGCAACTATAATTTCCTCTACACTGACCCTGTTAACAAGAAGGGCGAAAATTTGCGTTCCGTAAATTGCGGCATCCTCAATGAGGGCAGTATCATTGAAGATGGTGTTTTCCATAATGCCGTAGCAAATGGTTGGCCTAATGGCGATCCCACTAAAACGCATAAAATTGAGGGCGGCACATTTGCGGCCGGTTTGCTTTATAATGACGGAACGATAACCGGCGGTGCATTCAACGGAAAAGACAGCATTCTCACCCAGGGAACCGTGCTGAGTGGAAATTATCGCTCTGTTACCGTGAATGGTGGAGCCATCGTGAAGGTAAACGATACGCTTCCTCTTGTTTACGATAAGACCACCTATGATTTGGTGCAGGGCACCGCATGGGATCTGTATTCCTACGCAGGCACCGTCCTCACCGTAGAATCCAATGTAGATATTACGAATATCAACGGTCAAAAAATCGGCGAGGCATTCAGCAGCATTTACCCGAACGGTGAAACCAACAAAAAAGTGGTACGCTTTACGATGCCCGACAGCGATGTGGAGTTGAACTCGACCAAAATCGTTGTTCCCGACCCGAAGCCCGAACCCAAACCTGACCCCACTCCCGAAGCCCCCACCTACACCCTGACGGTGAAAGGCGGCACGTTCACCTACAACGGCGGCGAAGCCATGACCAGCGCCAGCGTGCCGGTGGATGCCGAGGTCAAGGTGACGCTGAACCAGAGCGCCGTACCCGAGGGCATGGTGTTCGACCTGTGGGCCATGGATGAAGCCAGCCTGCTGGGCAACCCGGCGGTCGCCTACAACGAGGAGAGCTTTACCATCCCGGCGGGCAGCGTGGCCAAGGGCAGCACCGTGACCGTGGAAGCCCAGTACCGGGATGCCACCATCGAGAGCGAGCCCAGCATTCTGGGCACTGCCGCCATCATCGGCGTGGCCGGTGCAGGCACGGCGGTCATCGTGTGGCAGGGCTACCGCATCGGCATGGAGCTGTACGAGAAGTATTTCCAGCCCACGCCGGAAGAGGATGCGGTGGTCGAACCCACGCTTGAAAGTCAGATGACAGATCCGATTTCCTGAAAGCGGGCTCACCCTCTCAGTCTCGCTTTGCTCGACAGCTCTCCCAAAGGGAGAGCTCTTGACAAACCGATATAAAAACAGCGCCGCTCCATCGTTTCCGGTGGGGCGGCGCATTTTTGCGGTTCAATCCCGGCGCAAAGGCAGGGTAAGGGACATTTTCTGGTAGGCAATGCGGGGCGTGCCATCCTCCACATGGATGATGCCGCACTTGGTAAAGCCGTTTTCTTCCAGCAGGTGCTGCATGATCTTGTTGTCGGCGTGGGTGTCGGCCCGCAGGCTCTCGCAGTGCTCCAGACACCAGGTGATCACAGCGGCGGCAACGCCGGGGTGCCTGCCCGCCGAAGCCAGCCGGTGGATGGTGCCGTAGGGCAGGGTATCGTTCAGCCACTTGCCATCCTCGATCCGGGCATAGGTGGGGTCCGGGCCAAGGATGAAGGCAAACACGCCCTCCAGCTCGCCGTTTACAAGGTAGAGGAAGAGCCGGTTGGAATCAATATCCTCTTCCAGCAGCTCCTGCGGCGGAAAATGATCTCCCCACTGGGTGGGGTTGCCGGAATCCGCCATCGCCTGCCGGGCGCGGGCATAAATTTTCAGGATCGCATCCAGATCTGCACGTCTTGCTCCACGAAACATCGTCATCCAACCTCTCTTCCGGCAGGCCGCTGCCCGCCCTGATCGTTCTGTTTTAATATAACACAAAACGGCCCTCTCCGTCAAAGCCTGCTGCAAAGGCGGAGAGGGTCGTTCACTGATGCGCTTATGTGCGCTGGCTGCGTGCCCGGCGGTACTCCCGGGGGCTCTGGCCATACCGCTCATGGAACAGGCGGTAGAAGTAGCTGGTGTTCTCGTAGCCCACCTGGGTGATGATCTGCTGGATGTTCAGATCGCTGCGGCGCAGCAGGCGGGCGGCGGTCTCCATCCGGTGCTTCTGCAGCAGCTCCTTATAGGTCTTTCCGGTCTGGGCCCGGACGCACTCGCTGACATACGCCAGCGAAACGCCGTAGCTGCGGGCCACATTGGAAAGGCTTGCTTCGCGGTAATTCTGGGTGATCTCCTGTAATGCCGCCTGGACCAGCGCTTCGCGGCTGACCGCCTCGCCGCGCGTTTCCAGCGGGAAATTCTTGGTCTGTACCATAGCGTAAAACCCTCCGTTGCGGCAGCGGCGGGCGGGGACAGGGGGATGCCGGACACCCGCCGCAGCCAGTTCATCAGGCTTTCTGGGGAAGCCTTTCTGCCTATAATACGGGCGGGGCACAGAAATAATTGCAAATAGCTCAAATTTTTACAGAAACAAGAGATCAGAACATATTTTCGTTGTGATAACGCCCGCTGCGGACGAACTCCACCCACTCGGCCAGATTCACGGCGTGGTCGCCGATGCGCTCCAGGTACTTGATGACCATGAGCAGATCCAGGGCGGCATCCACCTTGCCGGGGTCGGCGGCGATCTCCTGCGCCAGCGTATGCTTGATGGCGTTGAAATCATAGTCCACCTCATCGTCGGCGGCAATGACCCTGAGGGCGGCCTGCTCATTCTCAGAGGTCAGGGCATTCAGGGCATCCAGGATCATCTTATGCGCCTTCTGGCCCATCCTGATGGCCTGGCTCACAGCAGGGTCACCCTCCTTGCGGACAATGACCAGATGAGGGATGATCTCCGCGATATCGGAGGCATGGTCGCCGATGCGCTCCACATCCGTGACCACCTTCATGGCGGTGGAGATGCGGCGCAGGTCACCTGCCACCGGCTGCTGGCGGAGCAGCAGGGTCATGCAGCGGTGCTCAATGTCCCGCTCCATGTTGTTGATGCGGCCATCGCCCTGCACCACGGCGGCGGCAGCCTCGGCATCGGCGGTGCAGAGGGCTTCCATTGCAGCTTCCACGGCAGCGGCAGCGTTCTGCCCCATCTCGGCCAGGGCCGTTTTCAGGGCGGCAAGGTCGTTTTCGTATTGTGTACGGTTGCTCATTGCGTTTTCTCCTTAGCCGAACCGGCCCGAAATGTAATCCTCGGTGCGCTTATCCTGCGGGGTGCTGAAGATCTGCGCCGTTGGGCCGGCTTCCACCAGCTCGCCCAGCAGGAAGAAGGCGGTGCGGTCGCTGATACGGGCTGCCTGCTGCATGTTATGGGTCACGATGACCACAGTGTAGTTCTTTTTCAGCTCGCTCATCAGCTCCTCCACCTTCATGGTGGAGCCGGGGTCCAGGGCGCTGGTGGGCTCATCCATCAGCAGGACTTCGGGCTTGACAGCCAGGGCGCGGGCAATGCACAGGCGCTGCTGCTGGCCGCCGGAAAGGCCCAGAGCACTCTTTTTCAGGCGATCCTTGACCTCGTTCCAGAGGGCGGCACCCTTCAGGGAGCTTTCCACCAGCTCGTCCAGCTCCGCCTTGTTGTGCACACCGTGCAGCCTGGGGCCGTAGGTGATGTTATCGTAGATACTCATGGGGAAGGGGTTGGCCTTCTGGAACACCATGCCCACCCGGCGGCGCAGCTCAGTGGGCTGCATCTCCCGGGCAAAGATATCCTGCCCTTTCAGGCGGACATCGCCCTCGATGCGGACCCCGGGCACAAGGTCGTTCATCCGGTTCAGGGTCTTCAGGAAGGTGGACTTGCCGCAGCCGGAGGGGCCGATGAGGGCCGTGATCTCCCGCTCGCCCATGTCCAGCGAAATATCTTTCAGCGCCTTGAAATCCCCGTACCAGAGGTTCAGGTTTTTGGCTGTGATAATGGGTGATACGTTTTCCATAGTTTTCCTCTTGTATTGACTCCCTCAGTCGCGGCTATGCCGCGCCAGCTCCCTCTGAGAGGGAGCCTTTTGCGTTGCGGGCAGGATAAGCCTCCCTCCGTGAGGGAGGTGGCATCGCGCAGCGATGACGGAGGGAGTTATCTACTGCTTCTGTTTCAGTTTGGTTTTGGCCAGCCGGGCTGCCAGATTGATGGCAAGCACCAGCACCAGCAGCACTGCACCGATGGCCCAGGCGGAGTCGAAATCGCCGTCCTCAAAAGCACGGAGATAGAGCAGCACCGACAGGGTGGCACCGTTGGAGGTGTAGGCCTTGATCACGCCGTTGGCAATGACCTCGGCGGCACCGGCGGTGAAGAGCAGCGCGGCGCTTTCGCCCACGATGCGGCCCACAGCCAGGATGCAGCCGGTCACAATGCCGTCGATGCTGCAGGGCAGCACGATGGTGCGGATGATGTGCCACTTGCCCGCACCCAGACCCAGCGCGCCCTCACGGTAGCCCTGGGGCACCGTTTTCAGGGATTCCTGGGTGGTGCGGATGATGGTGGGCAGGTTCATGATCACCAGCGTCAGGCTGCCGGAGAGCAGGCAGGTCTGGAAGCCCAGCGTCTGGGCGAACACCAGCATCCCCACCAGACCGTAAATGATACTGGGGATGCCCGCCAGCGTCTCGTTGGTGAACTCGATCACCGAAATGACCTTGCGGTTCCGGGCGTACTCGGTCAGGTAAACGGCCGCGCCCACACCCAGCGGCAGCACGATCAGAAGCGTCAGCAGGATGACATACAGCGTGTTGAGGATCGCAGGCAGGATGCCGTCTGTGCCCTTGAGCACACTGGCGGTGGTGGTCAGGAATTTCCAGCTGATGTGCGGGATGCCCCGCACCAGCACCATGCCCAGAATGCCTGCCACCAGTACGATGACCAGCACAGCCGAGGCCCAGACCAGCGCGTTCATCACGCGGTTCCAGGTGCGGCGGGAGGCAGAAGCACTGTTATTCATCGCGCTTTCCTCCCTTCAGGACCACATTGAGCAGGATATTGATGCCCATGATAAAGACGAACAGCACCAGCGCAATGCTGAACAGCGCCTGTTTCTGCAGGCCGCTGGCGTAGCTCATTTCCTTGGCAATGGCAGTGGTCAGGAAGGTGACGCTGCGGAACAGGCTGTCCGGCATGTTGGGGCTGTTGCCAGCCACCATCATCACGGCCATGGCCTCGCCGATGGCGCGGCCGATGCCCAGCACGATACCGGCGGCAATGCCGCTCCTGGCAGCGGGGACGCTGACCTTGAACCAGGTCTCCACATCCGTTGCGCCCAGAGCCAGGCTGCCCTGCTCATACTCCGGCGGCACAGCGTTGAGCACTGTGACCGACACCGACACGATGCTGGGCAGGATCATCACCGCCAGCACCACGATAGCGCTCAGCAGGCAGGCACCGGAGGCCTTGCCAAAGGTCCTGGCCACGGCAGGCACCAGCACCTGCATCCCCAGCAGGCCGAATACAACGCTGGGGATGCCGCTCAGCAGCTCAATGGCGGTCACGACCACGGTGCGCACCTTCGGGCCTGCGGCCTTGGAGAGGAACACCGCCGTCAGCAGGCCGATGGGCACACCGATCACGGTGGCACCCAGCGTGCCGTAAACGCTGGACAGGATGAAGGGCAGGATGCCGTAGGCCGGGTCGGCGGCGGTGGAAGCCCACCGGGTGCCGAACAGGAACCGGAACAGCCCGATCTTCTGGATGGCAGGCACACCGGAGATGACCATGTACACTGAGATCAGGAGCACACAGCCCACCGCCAGAATGCCGCAGAGGAAGAAGATGAAGTTCATCACCGCTTCCAGCCACTCAGCAGGGGTTCTGGGGAGAGAGATCTTTTTGTTGTTCATAGCATCATTGCTTTCCGCAATTACTCATTCACAGGAACAGCACCGGCAGTGCGGATCAGGTCAGCAGCATCGGCACTGGTGGCAAAGTCGAAGAAAGCCTGTGCCTGCTCAGACAGGGTGACAGACTTGTTGGTGACGAACACGAAGGGACGCTGCACCTCGTAGCTGCCGTCCTTGACGGTCTCCTCGCTGCACTCCACACCGCCAACGGTGACCATCTTCACGGTGTCGCCCACAGCGGACAGGGAAGCGTAGCCGATGGCCAGAGGGTTGGCCTCCACAGCGCTGATGACAGCGCCGGTAGCGGTCAGCTCCTGCGCATACT